>ERZ779758.86-NODE-86-length-44033-cov-6.12154_pt1 | contig 44033 bp, 39 predicted proteins | sample MGYA00511256_ERZ779758 | MGnify/ENA primary metagenome ERZ779758 (study PRJEB29588, sample SAMEA2162460) | human gut metagenome | biome: human gut; feature: human-associated habitat; material: faeces | place: Denmark | collected 2008/2010 ... | reverse complement strand
CGTTCAGATGCTAAAGGATGTTTCGGTTTAATATTAAACGATAATTGGGATATGACATATTAAAAAAAGGCTCTATTTAAAGAGCCTTTTTTATTTATTATTTTTTAGTTTCAATGTAATTTGTATTCGGTATATATGAGCCTTCGTTGTTAATTTCGATTTTATTAATGATTTTTGCACGTTTTTTGCGGAATAACATATCGACAAAAGCTTCAAGTCGTGTTATAAAACCTGCTTCGCCTGTCTGTTCGTCTATTGTAAGATTTAACAGCGGTTTGTTAAACCGTTTTGCACGTCTTGTAATTCTTTCAATCATTAATGAATCAGGTCCGCATCCGAATGCTGTTAAGGTTATAAGTCCGTCAATCTTATTATCTTTTAGATAATGACCGGCTGCACCTGTCATTTCGTGTTCGTTTGCCCAGTACATGTCCTGACCGAGTGTTTTAATCCCGTCGTCCATCTGCTCGTTTGATAACTGCAATGAGGAATAAACTCTTACATCCATAGCTTCAAGTTTATCAAAGATTTTCATAGATGCTCTTTCGTCGAAGATGTTGTATCCGTGTGAAATCAAGCCGATAGAGATAGGAAATTCTTTTGTCTGGCTTTCGATGAATACTTTACCCTGCAAAGCATAATTCATTGCTTTTTTATAACTCATTCCTGATTTAGACATAATATGGAAATTATTATATGTTCTCCAGCCGGCTTTAGAAGCTTTTTTAATGCGTTCTTCATCGGTAATGCCGAACGGAGCTGCCATTTCTTTTAAAAACTCATAAAGCCCCTGATTTTTTTCAGATTTGTCAAGAGTTGCTTCAATCATGGTAAAATCTTTTTTTACAACATTTCTTACTAAATCAGGTAAGCCTCTGATTTTAGAACAGTTGTATATCTTAGGTGCGATAGACTGAATTGACGGTACAAGTATTTTATCAATACCTTTGTCAATTAGATTTAAAACATGTCCTATATAAATTTTAATAGGTAAGCAGGTTTCTGTAACTACAAGAGCAGAACCGCTTGTCATTGTTTGTTTTGTTGTTACATCTGATAAAACGATTTTAATCCCAAGATCTGTGAAAAATCCGTGATAAAACGGATAATTATGATAAAAAGACATTCCACGTGGGATGCCGATTACCATATCATTGTTTTTTGAATTGTTTTCCAAAGTTAAATATTCCTTTTTATTTCTACTACCATGATAATACTTCAAAAGAAAAATTTTTACTATCCTTTATTAATATATTTTACATATTTTTGTTGTAAAATTAGATAAAGAAGGAGTTTTAATGCCGCATTTTTTTATCAGTTCACAAGACGTGAAGAATAATAAGATTACTATATCGGATAAAGAAAATTATATTCATATAGCTAAATCTTTGCGGATTAAGAAAGGTGAACAACTGCTTTTAATTGACGAAAATCAAATTCAATACGAAACTGTTGTTGAAGAAATTACCAATAAGGAGATAACAGTTGATATTAAAAATAGTTATAGGTCTGTTAGAAGGCTTGGTTTTCGATTATATCTTGCACAAAGTCCACTCAGGAGTGATGCACAGTCAATCATTATTGAAAAAGCAACCGAACTCGGTGCAGATGGGATATATCCTGTGCTTACTGATAATTGTGCTCTTAACAAATCTGTTGTCGAAAAGAAAATCAGCAAGTGGCAGCGCATTATGTATGAAGCTTCTAAGCAATGTGAAAGGGCTTATACCCCCACATGTTACGAATTGACGAATTTGTTAAATGTTATTAAATTAAAAGATGAAGGATATAAGGTTATAGCTTTTTGCGAAAGGTTAACTGATTTATCTCTGCATAAGTACTGTGCTGAAAATCCGATTGTAAGTAATGATAAAGTTGTTATTATTATAGGTCCTGAAGGCGGGTTTTCAGAAAAAGAGTTTAAACTGTTAGAGGAAAATAAAATACCTATGCTTACTTTAGGTGATTTGATACTGAAAGCTGAAACGGCTGTTATAGTTGCTTTAGGAAATGTAATATATGAATTCGAAAATTATAGAAAAAATTAAATGTGATGACATTCTGTCAAAAATTATCGCATCGTTTGATAATAATATATATCTTGTTGGCGGTACTGTTCGTGACTTTTATCTTGGAAACGACAGTGTAGACAGAGATATTATTGTTATGGATGAAGATGCACGTAAATTTGCATTGAAACTTGCGGAATTTTTTAATGCTGCCTTTGTTCCGCTTGATGAAGAAAACAAGATATATAGACTTGTAATGCGTGACAAGATTAATTACATTGATATTACAAATCCAATTGAAAATTCTCTTGAAAAAGACTTAATGCGCAGGGATTTAACAATTAATGCAATTGCTGTAAATATCAGAACAGGTGAAATTGTTGATATTTCCGGAGGTGTTACCGATATTAAAAACGGATGCATAAATTATGTTAATGAGATGAACTTTGTAGATGATCCTTTGAGATTGTTAAGAGTTTACAGATTTCAGGCTATGTACGGATTTAATCTTGCTCCCGAAACTATCAGTGCTGTGTGCAAATATTCTGATTTAATTCATAAACCGGCGCCTGAAAGAATTAACTATGAAATTATGAAGCTGTTTAGCGGTGAATATGCGCATATTGCTCTGGAAAATATGAATAAAACATGGATTTTAGAAGAAATTTTTCCTGTGGTTAAGGAGTTAAAACAGGTTCCTCCAAATTCTCATCATCATCTTGATTTATTTCACCATTCTGTTGAAACCGTAAAACAGGTGCAGAATTTATATAATGAGGCTGTTGAAGAAGTTAAGGAGCATTTGGATAAAATTGAGTTCGGAGGCTTTTCTAGACTTGCTCATTTAAAACTTGCTGCTTTTTTGCATGATATAGGCAAATTTTCTACCTGGACAATTGAAGAAGGAAAACATCGTTTTATAAAACATGATGATGCAGGTGCTAAGTTATCTTTAAAGATTTTGAAAGACTTGCATTTTTCTAATAAACAGATTGATTATATTTCATCAATGATTAAATATCACATCTATCCTTCTCATGTAATGACTTCACCGCAGATTACAGAAAAGATAATGATGCGTTATGTACGTAAAATGGATAAAAACTCAATTGATGCGATTATACTGGCTCAAGCTGACAGATTATCCGCAAGAGGTCCTGAGATTACGGATGAAATAGTTGAAAGAAATATTAATTCTTTAAATATGCTTCTTAGATTTTATCTCGAAGCCAGGGAAACTTTAAAGCCGCTTCCAAAACTGCTTAGCGGTAATGAAGTTATGTCTATTTTAAACATTAAACCGTCACCTGAACTCGGAGAAATTATGAATGCTCTTCATGAAGCACAGCTTTCTGGAGATATTACTTCCAGAGAGCATGCTGTAGATTTTGTTAAAAAGCTTGTATAGTATATCCTTTGGCTATAATTTTATAAACAATAAGCGTATTTGTTACAATTATTTACAATAAATTTTGCTTTAAAAATTCATTATTTTTTTTATTTTTGATCTTTTTTTGTTAAATTTTTGACTTTTTTTTGAAAAATTTTTCTAAAATTTATATATTTTTAAAAAATAATTCAAAAATGCTTCTTAATATCTCCTTAACATTAAGTGTGACCTGCGCAATTTTTTTTTTGCCTGACTTTTAATATAAATGTGTGATTGATATAATAGACAGTGTAGTTTTAAACCAGACAAATTATGATTGAAAAAATTAATTTATCAAGTGTAAATAAAAAGAATACCCCTCAAAGGGATAACTCTTGCCAAAATCCCAGCTTTAACGGATTGGGCAGCGGTATTATTGCAGGCGTTCAGCTGTGCGAAAAATATCCTATGCTTAATGTTACTGCGCTTGATTTGTCTACTGCTATAATTCCACGTACAATTATTGAAACTAAAGAGTCTAATGGACATGCAGGATTTGAAGCTTTCAGACGTGAATCTTCAGGGCTGTTTGTAAACTGCCTTTTACCAAGCTTTATCGTAATGGGTATTGCTAAACTTGTTCAAAAACCTTTAATGGGTGATTTCTGCGGCAAGGGTAAATCAAATCTTGTAAATACATGGGCTAACAGTGATAGTATTGATAAAATTCATAAATTCTACAGTGAAGCCTCAGGTGCTACTAAAGAAGAAAAAATTTATAATACTTTCAGAAACCAGCTTGGCAGCCTTGTAGGTGTTGACGGTAATGAAGTCAAAGATTTTGCAGATATATTCCAAATTCCTAGAAGCCATGACGGCAAATTTGCAGGTAAAGCAGGTAACGAAAAAATTCATAATGCTCTTAAATCGTTAACTGATGCTGTGTTATCCGATAAGCATAGTTCAAAGAAAGTTTCTGAAGCTTACAGAGCTATTGTTGAAGAAACGCATATTGCTGAAAACATTAGATTTAAAGGTGACAAAGGATTTTTCTCCAATAACCTTGAATCTGTTTGTGATGATACTGTTAAAATGCTTAGAGGCGTTGTAAAAGAAAATATTACCGATGCGGATAAGCTTACCAAGTACTTTAATAAGGCTAAAAAACTTGTTAATGTTAAGAGTATAGCAGGTTTGGGCATAATTATTCCTCTTGCAATATCAATGCAGCCTATTAACAGATGGATTACGCACAAAACATCAGGTAAAAAAGGTGCACCGATTTACAAGGACTTTAACCAGCAAACTGAACATAAAGAACTTACACCAAAAGAAAAGAACGAACTTTTAGCCCAAAAATTTATTTCCATAGGCTCTATGATTGGTGTAACTGGACTTTCAATGTTTATGGACAGACCTGTTTGGAAAAACATATTACAATTTAAAGGTCTTTTCCCGACAATGGATCAGGCAAGAATTATTTCTACAGCAACATTTGCAAGCCGTATGGGTGCTGCGGAAGACAGAAATGAACTGCGTGAAGCAACTGTTCGTGACATAGCAACATTTGCAAGCTTTTATTTCTTAGGTGATTATGTTGCAAAAGGTATTGCAACCTTCTTAGAAAAGAAAAATGACGGAGTTCATTTAATTAACAGACTGAAAGAAACTTCTAAAGATGCTAACCCGCTTCAAAAACTTTGGAACTGGGCAAAACATACATCTTTGAAATCTTCAGATGAATTAGTTACCGCTAAAGATAAGCGTCTGAGAACAATTTGCCAAATAGGCAATATTGCTTTCTCATTGTTATCTTTAGGAGTATTCATCCCTATTTACACCAGATCGAAAACAAATAAAAAACATGCAGAAGAACTTGCGAAATTAAATGCGGAAAAATCTTCCGGAACTTCAAACGCTTCTTCCTCCTCCTCGACAGAAACGACAGGAGCCGGGAAAGGCTCATCGCAAGATGAGTTCACAAAATCCTTAATCAAGGATAACACAGCGTTTAAGTCATTTTTTAATTCGTAGGAGATAAAATATTATGAAAATTCAACCGATAATACCCCAAAAACAAAATATTGATAATAAAAAAGATAACGTACAATTTACAGGCGCATTTGATGCAGTTAGTCTGGGTTTAAGATTTTTGGAAACAAATCAGGCGTGGGGCGCAAATGCTGTTGATTTAGCTTCAATGGTAATTCCAAGAACTACGGTAGACTTTGTTAACAGAGGACCTGCTGCCGGTACTGAAACTATGCGCCGTGAAGCTTCAGGAACGGTTAACCACTCTTTAGTCGGTGTATACGGCACAATTGCAGGTCTTGCGGTTGCTGCATCTTTAAATAAAAACTATGGAATTAAAGCTCACAAGATATTTGCCGATGATGAAACTTTATTAGAATTAGCAAATATCTGGAATAAGCAGATTAAACAAAACAAAACAGAGCCTGTAAAAGATTACCTGCAAGAAACTTTCGGTAAGCTGCAAACTCTTGTTAACGGCGAGTGGAAAGAAATTCCTAAAGAAAATATTGATTTGGTTGTTGAAAAATACAATGCAGCTCTTACCAACAAACAAACTCCTTCTGTGTTGAATGATGAACTTAGAAATTATGCAAAATCAGTTATCACTCACTCTACAGGATCTGAAAATACTTTCCGATTTGCTAACGGTAAAAATACTGCTTCTCTTTCTAATATGCTTGAAAGTATTTATAATGTTTCTAAAACTTTTGTGGAAACTAATGTTGATAAGGCGTTCAGAGATGCTAAAGAGGTTGATACTAATGCATTTATTAAGTCTATGAAGAAAATGAACCTTCGCCGTTCATTATTCGGACTTGGTATTGCTTCTGCTGTTGGTATGTCAATTCAGCCGTTAAATATTTACCTTACTAAACGTAAAACAGGCAGCGACGGTTTCGTTGGTGTTGAAGGGCGTACAAAAGACAATTCTGCTGGTTTTAAAGGGTTAAAAGCTCTTGCAGCGGCTGCATTCGGAGGCGGAATAATCGCTTCTATAGGTATTCAGGACGGTATTAAAGGTATTTTAAAGAAAATTCAATTTAAAGGATTAACACCTACATTAGACCAATTTAAATTTATCTATGGCGTAACAATTATGTCTAGATTTATGGCAGCAAGGGACAAGGATGAACTTAGAGAATCTGTTGTAAAAGATGTTTTAGGTTTCTTTAACTGGCTTGTTTTAGGTAACTTTGTTTCTAAAATGACTGCTAATGCTATGGATCAAAATCTTATCAATTACAGTGAAAAAGAACATGGTAAAGGCTTCTTCAAAAAAATAATTAATGCTCCTATGGTGTCAAGAGATGAAGTGCTCCATAGAGGTTTGAAAGCTGCAGGAATTGATACTATTGAAAACGGTAAGGCTTTGAGCTTTAAACAAATGCTTAAAAAGCTTTCTGGTAATAATGTATCTGAGGCTATACGCAAAGAAACTAAAGGTAAATTAAGAGCTTTAAGCATAGCTCAAGTTGCGGGTTATTTATATTCAGGCTTGATTTTGGGTGTAGGTATACCTAAGTTAAACATCTATATGACAAATAAATCTGAAGCAAAACGTAAGGCAAGGCTTGCAGCAGAAAAAGCTGCTAAAGGAGATCAGCCTCAAACAGCTTCTGCAAATGCTCAAAACGATGCTAATTATCAGTCAATGATGAACCCTGCAAACTTGGAATTCTTGAGCAAAAATATGTAGTTATAATCGTATAGGATAATCATCTGGTATTTCCCACTGGTTATCCTCTAATATCATTGTGCAGCTATTTCCATTTGACTTGCAAAGTTCATATTGTCTTGCTTTATCTCTTGGCCTATCTTCTGTTGCTGAACACCAGAAACCTGTAACTTGATTGGTTGATAATCTACAGTCTTTTTTTCTACATAAAATAAAGGCAAAAATATCTCTGCCTACTGTATTTGGCAGTTTGTCACCGTTAATGTCATAATAAATATCATAACAGTTGCCTATTTTGATAAACATTTGAGAACCGTCTAAAAATGTTAATTTTGCACCGATTTTCCCTTGAAAATTCGTTTTTTCAATATCGTATGACTTTACATAAGGTTTTATATATTTTGCAAGAAAATTGTAAGAACTTTCCTGACTGTTCATTTCTCCAATTTCCCAATCTTCTCTCATCCCATTCTCTTGTTCTGCAAAGATTAGTGCCTGATTAACAGAAGAAACGAATTTCTTAAGTCTTGCTGATGTTTCAGATTTTTTGTGATTTGAAATCAATGACGGCATTGTCATTGCTGCAACCACACCAATAACACCGAGAGTAATTAAAACCTCAGCTAATGTAAACCCTTTTAACCCCTTAAGATAATGCAAACCTTGCACGGGGGGGGGGCAACCCTTAATGCTCTTGACTTAATCATTTTTCAGCCTCCTTAATTTAAATTTAAATATGTCTTCTTGACTTTGTACATTATTTAACATATTTCTGTTTTTGTCAATAGATAAATAAAATAACACATATCCCTTTTTTGTACAGTTCGGCTCCATTTGAGAACTTGAGTGATGTTATATTAGTGTCATTGATATATTTGCTAATTTTCTGTGCATTCATGCCCTCATTTATATTTAAATAGTAAACATATATGTTCAATAATTAAATTATATGACGTGATATTTTTTTGTCAATAACTGTACAATATTTATTATGTTAGATAAAGAAAAAACATTAAAAATTCTTGCAGAAAACATAAGAGTTGAACGAGCAAGAAAGAAGATATCACAGGAATATCTGGCTGAACAGGCTGATATTACTCCTCAGCATTTATACAGAATTGAAAACGAAAGAGTTTGCCCTACAATATTAGTTGTCGCAAATATTGCAAAAGCATTAGGTGTTACTTTAGATAAGTTATTACCTTTATAAAAAAAAGACTTCTAAACGGAAGTCTTTTTTTATTTTATCCTAGTTGAGCATTTGCACCCGAAACTACCTCAATAATTTCCTGGGTAATCGCAAATTGTCGTGTTTTGTTATATTCAACCGATAAATCGTTAATCATTTTTTCGGCATTGTTTGATGCCGCAGACATTGCTGTCATTCTGCTTGCAAGTTCACTTGCCTGCGCTTCCAGCAATGATTGATACAAAATGTTTGTCATATACATTGGAACAACTTTTTGCAAAATATTATGCATATCAGGAATAAACTCCATTAAAGGATCAAGAACATTGTCATGTCTGCGTTCATAATCTTCATTTAATCCTTTTAACGGTAAAACTTCCCAACTTTCAACAAAATAACTCATCATATTCTTAAATCTTGTTGTGATGATTTCAATTTTGTCTATTTGCTTATTAACATAGTATTCAGCCATATCTTCAATGATTATTTTTGCGCCTTCGCCTGAAGGATTATTGGCAACATTAAGATAGGTTTTTGCAAACTCACAGTTAAAGTCCCTGCATTTGCGTTTCAAGGTTGAAATTCCTTTTTGGCCGACAACAAACAGCACTGTTCTAATTCCTTGTTTGTTGTATTCTTCAATTGTTTTTAAGGTTTTTCTGATTACGTTTGCGTTATAAGCTCCTGCCAGTCCTTTGTTTGATGTTATAGCAAGAAGCCCTACAGACTTAATCTCTCTTACAGCCAGCAGTTCAGGATAATTGTCAACTGCGGTTTTTATTTTCAGGTTCTGGGCGCTGTAACCGTCAACTGATGTCAAAAGTTTTTTGAACATGGAAACGAGTTCAAATGTAAAAGGACGTGATGCTTTAACTGTATTTTCAGCCTTTTTCACTTTTGCGGCAGCAACCATTTTCATAGCACGTGTAATTTTCTGTGTGCTTTTAACGCTCTGTATTCTGTTTTTTATATCTTTTAAATTTGCCATATTAAACCTTAAAATGTTTTCTTGAATGTATCAAGACTTTGTTTCAACAATTCTTTATCAGCATCTTCAAGCTTAGCGCCGTTGTTAAGTCTTTCAACAAGTTCCTGCATATTTGTGTTCAAATGTACAAACCATTCTTTTTTAAACCTTTGAATGTCTGTATTTTCAACATCATCAAGAACTCCTTCGTTTGCGGCGAAAAGGATTGTAACTTGTTCTGCTACGCTTAACGGATTATATTGAGGCTGTTTCAACACTTCTGTCAGTTTTTCACCTCTTAATAATTGATTTTTGGTCGCTTGATCAAGATCTGATGCGAATTGGGCAAAAGCTTCCAATTCTCTGAATTGTGCAAGGTCAAGTCTTAATTTACCTGCAACCTGTTTAATGGCTTTAGTTTGAGCGGCACCGCCAACACGAGATACTGAGATACCTGCGTTAATAGCCGGTCTTACACCCGAGTTAAACAAGTTTGATTCTAAGAATATTTGTCCGTCAGTAATTGAGATTACGTTTGTCGGAATGTAAGCTGAAACATCTCCTGCTTGTGTTTCAATAATAGGCAGTGCTGTAATGCTTCCTCCGCCAAGTTCATCATTCAATTTAACAGCACGTTCAAGTAATCTTGAATGTAAGTAGAATACGTCGCCCGGATATGCTTCACGTCCCGGCGGTCTTTTTAATAGCAAACTCATTGCACGGTAAGCCTGTGCGTGTTTACTCAAATCATCATATATGATAAGAACGTCTTTTCCTTGTTCCATAAATTCTTCACCGATAGCAACGCCTGCAAACGGTGCGATATATTGAAGCGGTGCAGACTCATTTGCCGTAGCCGATACAATAATTGAATATTCCATAGCTCCGTGTTCTTCCAGAGTTTTTGCAAGCTGTGCTACTGTTGAAGCTTTTTGACCGATTGCAACATAAATACAAATAACATTTTGACCTTTCTGGTTAATCATTGTATCTATTGCAATAGCAGTTTTACCTGTTTGTCTGTCACCGATAATCAATTCACGCTGACCTCTGCCAATAGGAGTTAAGGCATCAATAGCTGTTAACCCTGTTTGAAGCGGCTGGTGTACGGATTTTCTTGCAACAATACCCGGTGCAACTCTTTCAATCGGTCTTGTTTTATCGGAAATAATTTCACCTTTACCGTCGCAGGATTTCCCTGTCGGATCAATTATACGTCCTATAAGCCCGTCACCAACGGGAACAGATGCAATTCTGCCTGTTGTTTTAACAGTCATTCCTTCTTTAATTTGTGTATATTCGCCGAGAATTACTACGCCGACATTGTCTTCGTCGAGGTTCATTGTAATTCCAAGAGTATTTTTACCGTCGTCAAACGTTACAAGTTCGTTTGACATTACGTTTCTCAATCCGTAAATTCTTGCAATACCGTCACCGATTTCAATTACAGTGCCTGTATTAGACACTTCTGTTTGAACATCGTAATTTTCTATTTTGCTTTTAATTATTGAACTAATTTCATCAGGTTGTATTAGTGCCATAACTTCCCCTTTATATTATGTTTTTACTCAAATTTTCCAATTTATTTTTCAGACTTGAATCAATGACATCATCATTAATTTTTACAACAAGTCCTCCGATAATTTCTTCATCTGTCTGCCATTGTGCAATTACATTTTTTTGTAATCTTTTTTGAAGTTTTTCTATAATTCTTTGTTTTGAATTGTCGTCTAATTCTACAGCCGAAATAACTTCTACACGCTGCAAATTGTTTATTTTATCAAGTTCTTCCTGATATGCGGCAACAATTCCTTCCAGTTCTTTAAATCTTTTCTTTTCAATTAAAATTTTTAAGAAATCTCTTATTTTTACATTCACATATTTAGTAAAGACTTCATCAATTATTGAAAATTTTGTTTCATCAGAAATTGCAGGGTTTTCTAAAACTCCTGTCAAGTCTTTAGACTGAGTGCAAATTTCTGATATAATTTCAAGATTATTTAAAATATCATCATAAGATATGACATTATCCTGCCCTAGTTTCACAAGGGCATCTGCATAATTTTTTGCTGTTAATGATATTTGAATGTTTTTCATGGTTTATCCTAATTCTTCAATGCTTTGGTCAATATATTTTTTGTGCAGTTCTGGATGAGCCTTAAGCATTGATTTAATATGATTTTTGGCAAGCTCTGCTGATGCTTTTGCTGTTTTTGATGCAAGTTTTGCAGAAATTGTTTTTTCTTCTGCTTCAACAGTTCTTTGAATGTTGTCTTCTATCTGTTTAATTTTTTCTTCGGTTTTGGAAAGTATATTTTCTGCGACATTTTCCGCATGCTGCTTTGCACTTTCAATTCTTGAGGTAATTTCTTCTTCAAGATTTTCAACAGATTTTTCTGCTTTTTGAAGCTCTGTCAATGCATTTTCTTTTTCCTCTTTAGCCTTTTCTATAGAATTAATTACACTGTTTTTTAACCCTTCAAGGCTGTCTTTGATTGCGAATTTTTTAACAATCCAGCCTAATATTAAGAGCATTACAATAAAATTGAACGTATTGCTTTTTACGAGTGAATCCCATATGTGTAAAACCGTATTCATTTAAGCACCTTATTTACATAGTCATAATCAATATTATCTATAGTTGTATTTTCGCCTAAGATTTTTGAAGAAATTGTTTCAGCCAAATCTTTAACGTTATTTTTTAATGCATCAGCTGTTTGAATTTCCTTTGCATAAAGTTCTTGTTTTGCTGACTGAATTTTATTTGCAGAATCAGCTTTTGCATTATCAGTAAAGGATTTAGCTTTTTCATTAGCTTCATTAACTTTGTCTGAAACAATTTTCTTTGATTCAGACAAAGTTTCATTCAAGCGTTTTTCTTTTTGCTCAAGCAGATTTTGAGCTTTATCTTTTGAATTTTTTGCATCATTATAGTGGTCATTGATGAATTTTTCTCTTTCTTCAATAACACCTAAAATAGGTTTATAAAATATGGCATTCATAATAATTATGAATACTATAAAACTAATCATTGATACTAAAAATGTTGCATTAAATTCTAACATTGTCTTTCCTTTGTTCTTGTATTATTCACTAAGCAAAGATTAATAACATTGCTACAAGCAGCGCATAAATAGCAGTTGCTTCTGCCAGACCGGCACCGATAATGAAGTTTTTAAAAGCTTCGTCTTTAATTTCAGGTTGTCTTGCAATAGCATCCAAAACCCCTTTTGTTGCAATACCTAAGCCTAAGCCGCCGCCGATTGCACCAAACCCGATTGCAATACCTGCGCCTAATTTTGCTAAATCTAAAGTTGCTAATTGTTCAACTGCCATAATTTTTCTCCTTTTTTTATATTACTCTTCTTTTATTGCCATTGATATGTAAGTTGTTGATAGTAATGTGAATACCAGTGCTTGAATTAGCGCTACGAATAATTCAAATAACATAAACGGCAACGGCGCAAAATATGCAACCATGCCTAAAATTGTAAACACAAGAACTTCGCCTGCAAATATATTTGCAAAAAGTCGGAGTGCAAGAGAAAAAGGTCTTACAAAAAGTTCAAGCGTATCAACAAGAGTGATTATAATTCCGTCAATACTAAATCCGTGAACAAAGAAATGAAAGCCCTTTCTTTTAACTCCGTAATATATATAATACAATGATACAACAATTGCCATTGCTGCAGTCATATTAATATCATTATTCGGTGATGCAAGTTCACCTGTTTTCAAGTGGATTAAATGCCAGGGAAGCTGTCCTACAAGGTTAGCGGTAAGGATGAACATGAATAATGTAAGAATTAGAGGTAAGTGTCTTTTTGCTTCTGTTTCACCCATGCTTGCCTTTGTAATCCCTGCAAAGTAATTTACTATACTTTCTCCGATTACCTGAAGTTTAGAAGGAAATATTGAAGTTTTCCTTGTTGTAATCAAAGCAAGTACAATAAGCAAAATCATGGTCACCCACATAGTAATCAATGTATCCATATTTAAGGACATAGTATGCCCTGCAATATTCAGTTTGTAAATCCAATGTTCCATGTTCTCTCCCTTGTGAATTTATTTTAACTCCGTAAAAAAAAAATCGCAAATTTTTTTTGTTTGAAGTAGAATTATTTATATAGAGAGTTTCGTTTTGAGGGAGATAATGGAAAAGATATACCTGTCAGAGGTGGATTCTACAAACTTATATGCTAAATCAAATTTAGAAAATTTAGCCGATAAGTCTATTATCCATGCCGCTATTCAAACGGCTGGCAGGGGAAGATTACAGAGAACATGGGTTAACCTTGGTGAGGGTAATCTGTTTATGTCTTTTGTGCTAAAGCCTTCAAACTCTTTCAATGAAATTTATTCAAACTTAACTCAATATTTGTCTGTTGTATTGTGTTATGTGTTGGAAGAATACGGTTTAAAGCCTCAAATTAAATGGCCTAATGATGTTTTGATTAACGGTAAAAAAATTGCTGGTATTTTATCTGAAACAGTTATGCAGGGAAGTAATTTCAAAGGGCTTGTGCTTGGTATAGGGGTTAACTTAAATGCAAGTAAAGGCGATTTGAGCTTAATTACCGATAAAGAAGCAACTGCACTTAATTTAGAAATAGCTCAAACTGTAAATGTTGAAGAATTTTTAGATAAGCTGGCTCAAAATTTTTTTGCTGACTATGATAAATTTTTGGAAAAAGGATTTGAACTCATAAAAAGTGATTATGTTTCAAGAACGTGTTTTTTAGATACTGAAATATGTGTGCAGGTCTTTAATGATAAAAAATGTGGAATAGCCAGAGAAATAAATAATAAGGGGGAACTGGTTATGTACGATAATGAAAATGAATTTGTATTAACAATAGGAGATATATTATGACAGAAAATTATTTATTAATGGGGCTGGAGTTAATGCTTCTCGGAATGGGGTTTGTTATTTCATTCCTTTGCGTGCTTGTTGCAGCAATGTTCGGGATGTCAGCAGTTGTAAAATACTTGAACAAACTCTTCCCTGAAAAAGTAGAAGTGGTTGAAAAGAAATCTGCTAAATCTCAAGCGGGTGACGATGCTGTTATTGCTGCGGTTGTAGCGGCTGTATTGGCTAGAAAATAGTGTTAATTATAATTGAAAGGATATAAATTATGGCTAAAAAACTTATTAAAGTTATGGATACCTCATTTAGAGACGGTTTCCAATCAATTTACGGGGCAAAAGTGCTTGTTGACGACTTTATTCCTGCTTTACAGGCTGCTGTGAACGCAGGTTTAACTCACTTTGAAACAGCAGGCGGCGCAAGATTTCAGGCTCCGATTTTCTTTTGTAATGAAAATGCATTTGAAACCATGGATAAAATCAGAGCTGCTGTTGGTCCTGATGTAAAATTACAATCTCTTGCCCGTGGCGTAAATGTTGTAGGTTTAAACTCACAGCCACGTGATGTTATTGATTTACACGCAAAAATGTTTGCAAAACACGGCGTTAATGTTGTTAGAAACTTCGATGCTCTGAACGATGTTAACAACTTAATTGATTCTGCTAACAGTATTAAAAAGCATGGTATGAGCCATGAAGTTACAATTACTATGATGGAGCTTCCTTACGGATGTGAAGGTGCACATGATGTTGCGTTTTATGAAAGAGTTTTGAGAAATATTCTTGATGCAGGTATTCCATTTGACAGCTTAGCATTTAAAGATGCTTCCGGTACTTCAACTCCAAGAAAAGTTTATGAAACAATTAAACGCACCAGAGAAATTCTGGGTCCTGATGCACATATCAGATTCCACTCTCATGAAACAGCAGGTACAGGCTTAGCAGCTTATCTTGCAGCTTTGGATGGCGGTGCTGACGGTATTGATCTTGCTATGAAACCGGTTTCAGGCGGAACAGGTCAGCCTGATATCATTTCTATGTGGCACGCTTTGAGTGGTACTGAATATGATTTAGGACTTGATATTGAAAAGATTATGGAAACTGAAGAAATCTTTAAAGAATGTATGAAAGATTATCCTATTTCTCCTGTATCTTTAGCTGTTAACCCTATATTAATTCAAGCTCCACTGCCGGGCGGTGCTACAGCTACAACTATTAACCAGCTTAAAGATATGGGCATGGTTGATAAATTCCCTGAGTTAATTAAACATATGAGAGAAGTTGTTGCAAGAGGCGGTTTCGGTACTTCTGTTACACCTGTTTCTCAATTCTATGCACAGCAGGCTTTCTTAAATACAATCAGCGAACCTTGGTCACAGGTTAACCCCGGTTACGGCAGAATGCTTCTGGGCTACTTCGGTAAAACTCCTTGTGAACCGGATCCTGAACTTGTAAAATGGGCTTCTGAAAAATTAGGTTTAGAACCTACAACCGAAAAAGTTGTTGATATTAACGAAAAAGATCCAGAAAAAGGCTTGAAAGCTGCGGAAGAAAGATTGAAAGCAGCAGGTCTCCCTGTTACTGATGAAAACTTATTTATTGCAGCTGCTTGTAAAGATGCTAAAGAAGATAAAGGTATTAATTTCTTACTGGGTAAAGGTACTGTTTCTGTTAACAAAAAATCTGCTGATGCGGCAGTTGAAGCTGATGCTTCTTCATCTAACGGTTATACGGTAACTGTTAACGGTAAAAAATATGCTGTAGCTCTTGAAGGTAATAAAGCAACTGTTAACGGTAAACTATATGATATCGGAGTTAAAGCAGGTATTGAAGCTGTTTCAACTCCGGCAGGCGAAGGCAAACCTGTAAAAGCTGCTTTGCCGGGTGTTGTATTAAAAGTGTTGGTGTCAATCAATGATACAGTCGCTGAAGGTGACGTTATTGCCGTAGTCGAAGCAATGAAAATGGAAACAGAAATTAAATCTCCTGTGGCAGGTACAGTTACTTCTGTAGAAATTGAAGTAGGCAGCAAAGTTAAAAACGGAGATGTTCTGGTAACTATTGCATAGATACCCGTTAGTAAAATCAAAGAGGATAAAAAAAATGAATATAGCAGACAGTTTATATAAATTATGGCAATCAACAGGTATAGCAAATTTTGTTCAGCCTGTAGATCCTAATATTACAAACGGGTTTGAACAATTCCTTCATCAGTTCGGTTCTCCGATTATGATTTTGGTTTGTTTATTCCTGCTTTGGTTAGGTATTAAAAAACAATTTGAGCCGTTATTGCTTGTGCCGATTGCATTTGGCGGAATTTTGTCAAATATTCCAGTTGCAGATATTGCAGGACCACACGGTTTCCTTGGAATAATCTATGAAATTGGTATACATAGCGGTCTATTCCCGTTAATTATCTTTATGGGTGTTGGTGCAATGACTGACTTCGGTCCGCTTATTGCAAACCCTAAAACAGCATTACTAGGCGGTGCTGCACAGTTTGGTATTTTTGGTGCATTATTGCTGGCATTGTGTTGTTTTGGTTTCACATTACCGCAGGCAGGCGCTATCGGTATAATTGGCGGTGCTGACGGCCCTACATCAATTTACGTTACAACAAAACTTGCTCCTGAATTACTAGGTGCAATTGCTGTTGCGGCTTATTCATATATGGCGCTGGTTCCTGTAATTCAGCCGCCTATTATGAAATTATTAACAACTAAAGCCGAACGTGAAATTCAAATGGAACAGTTAAGAGAAGTTTCTAAAAGAGAAAAAATCGTATTCCCTCTTGTTGTATTAGGGTTATGTATAATTTTCTTACCAGATGCTTGTCCGTTAATTGGTGCTTTGACATTCGGTAACTTATGTAAGGAATGCGGAGTTGTAGACAGACTTTCCGATACAATGCAAAATGCATTAATTAATATAGTAACTATTTTCCTGGGACTTTCAGTAGGCTCTAAGTTATCTTCAGACCAGTTCTTAACTTTACAAACATTATTTATCCTGCTCTTGGGTATCATAGCATTCTCATTTGCAACAGCTGCAGGTGTAATTTGTGCTAAGATTATGAACTTGTTCTCTAAAACTAAAATCAATCCGCTTATAGGTTCAGCAGGTGTATCCGCCGTACCTATGGCAGCTCGTGTATCAAATAAAGTAGGTTTGGAAGCAAATGACCAAAACTACCTGTTAATGCACGCTATGGGACCAAACGTTGCAGGGGTTATCGGTTCTGCAGTTGCGGCAGGTATATTACTTGCACTTTGCCAATAAGATTGATTAGCTCATAAATTTAAAAGACCGCTTGAATAGCGGTCTTTTTTTATTAAACAGTGATATCTATATTTTCACCATATTTGTTAATATATTGCTGCATGTATTCGGCAAACTGTTGTTTAGATATTTTTTTATTTTTCTTTAAAAAGTCAGTTATAACCTGAACATCATTTATGATATCAGGTCTTTCTTTTGTTACCGTATCAACGATTTTATTCCCGTAGTATGCATACGTTTTATATCTGCCCACAATTTTTTCATTCGGATATAGGTCTTTGGCAACTACTCTTATAGAATCTGTTGCCATTTCACTTTTAAAACTTTTGCGAAGCATAATTTCAAATATCTCTGCTGTTTTAGTTTTGTTGCCAAATGATGTATTATTGATTTTTGTTATTTGCATATTCAATTAAAATCCGTACATAAAATTTTTTGCTATATAATATTGTTATGAATAAAAAAGATGATATTCGAATTCACTATTCATTACTGCCTGCGTTTGACTGCGAAGAACCTATGAAAGAAGCGTTTCTTGCAGGAGTAAAGGTTTCAGGTGTAACAGTTTATAATAGTAAAACAAAGAAAATTTTAGCGCAATATCCTGTTCTTATCGGTAATACAACACATTATGACGAATTTGAAGCAGAAATGATTAAAATAGGTGAATTGCTTTACAATAAAGTTTTGGAGTGTATTGTTCAGGATAAAGTATTTGATTTTACTGATTTGTTTGGTTCGGGCGGCTGCTCAAACGGTGGCTGCGGAGGATGCGGCGGTTGTCATTAACAATTGGCAATTTTTCGTTTATGGAGTATAATTATAATAGAGAGTTAAAAAAAGTAAGGGGTTTAGAGATATGTCTATTGATAATGCTTTGGTAATGATTCTTGCAGGCGGAGAAGGGAAAAGACTATATCCTTTGACAAAAGACAGAGCAAAGCCTGCTGTGCCGTTTGGAGGAAGATACAGAATTATAGATTTTGTGTTAAATAATTTTATAAACTCGGGCTTTTTTAAGATTAAAGTATTAACTCAATATAAGTCTGATTCTTTAAATAAACATATTACAAGAGGCTGGGCATTATCACCGTTCTTAAATCAATATGTTGATTTGGCGCCTGCACAAATGAGAACCGGAATCGACTGGTATCGTGGAACTGCTGATGCTATTTATCAGAACGTATTTCACATAACTGATGAAGATCCTGATTATGTATGTATTTTCGGCGGGGACCATATATACAAAATGGATGTTTCTCAAATGCTTGATTATCATAAAGAAAAGGATGCAGATTTGTCTATATCTGCTATACCAATTCCTATTGAAGAAGCGCATGAATTCGGGATAATTGAAGTTGATGATGATTGGAAGCTGGTTAACTTTGTTGAAAAACCTCAATACAGACCAAAATCTATTCCCGGTAATCCGAATATGTGTTTGGCATCTATGGGCAATTATATTTTTAACAAAGATATATTATTGGATGCCCTTAATCGTGATGAAGAAATAAAAGAATCAAGCCATGATTTTGGTAAAAATGTAATTCCAATGCTTTTAAAAGAAGGAAAGAAGATTTATATTTACAACTTCTATGAAAATTCTTTTCCTGGTATATCTGAAAGAGAACGTGGATACTGGATGGATGTGGGAAGTATAGATGCTTACTGGCAGGCAAATATGGACTTGTTAGACTATGATCCTGAATTAAATCTTTATTCACAGGATTGGCCTTTAAGAACATTTAATTATAACTATCCTCCTGCAAAATTTATATGGGAAGAAGGCGAAAGAGTAGGTATGGCAACAAACTCTATGGTATCTGAAGGATGTATTGTTTCAGGTGCAGGACTTTCCCGCTGTATCTTGTCGCCAAAAGTTAAAGTTAACAGCTTTTCCCAAATTTCTTCAACTATAATAATGGAGAATGTTGAAGTCGGAAGATATTCAAAAATCAAAAAAGCTATTATTGATAAAAATGTTACAATACCTCCGAATTCACGAATAGGCTTTAACAGAGAAGAAGATTTAGCACGTGGTTTCCATGTTTCTCCGGGTGGAGTTACTGTTGTACCTAAGGGCGCTATCCTATAGTTCTGGTATTTTTTTTATATTTGATATATTATGTTTAACGCTATTGTAAATCTTTATTAATATATAGGGATATTTAGGCAATTGTGTTGCTTCATAATCTTTATAGATTTGGGTAGAAATATGGCGTTAAACGGTATAAGAACATACATTACAAATACCTCATTGTACAAAGGTGCTTCCCGCACAATGCGTACAATTCAGCAAAAGGGGCTGGATTTAATTCCGGACGCTGTATATTCCGGTGACAAAATTACTAAAAATATTAAAAATACAGGAGAGAAGATTTCATCTGCTGAACAGCGTCTTATTTTAGGTGCAACAGCTTTGATGACCCAGCCGTTTATTGATGCCAACAATAAAAGTGTAGACGAAAAAACACGTAAAGTTTCTGTTGCAAGAACAATCGCAAAAATTGTAGCAGGAACATTAACAGGATACTTTATCAGAAAAGGATGCATTAAAGGTATTAAGGCGCTTTCTCAAATACCCGGACCAAATGTGCCGAAATACAAAACGTTGTTTACTCCGAGAGGAATAACAGACAATACAACAGATGCCTTCAAACAGTATCGCAATGCTATGGGCACTGTTGTGGCATTACTTGTTATGATGGTTACCAACTTTGCAATTGATGCACCGTTGACCAAATTCTTGACCAATGCTCTTGTTAAAAAACAGGAGGATAAGAAATGAAGTCATTAGGTAACTTATGTTCTGATTTTAAAAATATAATGTATAAGAATTACGGTGAAAACCCGGGTAAAATGCTTGTACATACAGGAGTTCTCGGGTGGATTTTGTCATCATTGGCTCAGGTTTCGGCTGTTGTTTTTAATGATAAAATTTCTCCGGAGCAAAAAACATTTCTTATTCCGCAGGAAATTGCAGATGCTGCCGTTAATATTCTGTCTTTTTATGTAATTACAAGTTCGTTCAAAAATCTTGCTTCAAAACTTGTATCTACAGGTAAATTGACTACTAAACCTATTAAAGATTTCCTTACAAAACAAGGTGCAAACACTTCCGAACATATTGGAAAACTCGGGTTTAATATTGAAAACATGGCTAGTTTTCAGGAAATTAAAAATGAATATAAACCTTTTAAGAATGGTGTAGATGTTGTTGCAAGTACTGTGGGTTCTATTATTTCCTGCAACCTTGTTACACCGATTTTAAGAAATAAATATGCTGCTAAAAAGCAGAAAGAAGCGATTGCAAAAATGCATGGAAATGATGTGCAAACTTTAAAATCTCCTCGTGGAATTACTATGGATGCTTACATAAAAATGTCAGCTATGAAGCATTCTTCAGGTAGTTTAAAAATATAATATTGCTATTATTCCTGCAACTATACAAGTTATCATTAGAAAAAACATTACAGCAAGTTTTAAGAACGGATCGGTTTCTGTTTTTTCGGTTTTTTGCTGAATTTGGTAAATTATCTGTTTTGAGTAATCATTCTTAAATTCATTTCTCGTCTTTTCAAATGATGAATGAAGAAGCTTTTTAAAAGTGTATATGTTTTCCAAATCCTGTCGTGCAAGAGGGTTTGAAATGGCAATTTTCTTTATTTTAATACTGTCAATATCATTCAATTCATTATCAATATATGCCGATAAATTCTCTTTGAAGTCTTCATATTGTTTAGTTGCATACGGATTTTCTATTTCTTCTGATTGAATATCTATGAACTTATTTACCATATTTTTTAAAGCTTCATATTTTTGCATACAGGCAGGGCAGTTTCTTAAATGCTCGGTTACATATTCAGATAATTTTGTACTTAATTTATCTTCGATATAAAACGGCATTAAAGCTCCTACTTGTTCACATGATAATTGGTTTTTCATATTTTCTCCTTTTAAATATAGGCTTTAAGTTCATCCTGAAGTTTATTTCTTGCTCTGGCAATTCTGGATTTTACGGTGCCGACACTTGAATGGGTTGCGTTTGCGATTTCTTCATAGCTCAGCCCTTGCAATTCTCTCAATATAATTGCTATCCTGAACTGTTCTGGCAAAGCCAGAATTGCATCTTTAATTATTCTTTCAAGTTCGGCTGATATACATTTTTCATGCGGCTTGCATTTTTTGTCAAGAAGCTGGAGCTTAATGGAGGATGCAGCCTCATTCTCCTCATCAATTGAAACTGTATCAGGACGTCTCTGTGTTTTTCTCAGTTCATCATAAAAAAGATTTGTTATTATCTGGTTAAGCCAGCCTTTAAAAAGTTTCGGATTTTTAAGACTTTGTATATTTTTTGCAACACGAAGTAATGCTTCCTGAGTTAAATCAGAAACGCATTCTCTTTTTTTGCAAAGATATGAAAATGCAGCAAAGACATTTTTCTGCTCACGTTTAATAAGTTCTTCAAGAGCTTTATAATCGTTTTGCTGTGATAGAACAACAAGTTCTTCCAGCGGCATTTTCTTGTATTGCAATTTGTTGCCTGACATAAACTTCTCCTTACATCCTATAGTAAGGAATTTTTGTCAGGAATTGCTCATTCATTGTTATATAACCAATTGATTATATTTTTTTGAAGACAATTCGAATTAAATTTATTTTGCGCTTATATATCCGTTAATAGCAGTATACGCCGCAACATAAGGCGAAGAAAGATAGATAAATCCTTCTACATTACCCATTCTGCCTTGAAAATTTCTGTTTTGTGTTGCAAGACAAACTTCACCGTCAGCAAGAGTACCTGCATGCACGCCTACACAAGGACCGCAACCAGGAGGCAGAATTGCCGCATTTGCTTCTACAAATGTTGTAATTAAGCCTTCATCAAGAGCTTGAAGATAAATATCTTTTGATGCAGGACATATTAACATTCTTACATCAGGATTTACTTTTTTACCTTTTAATATACCGGCTACTATCCTTAAATCTTCAATCCTTCCGTTTGTGCAGGTTCCGACAAATACCTGATTAACTTTTATGTCTGCAAGTTCATCAACAGTTTTGGTATTGTCAACCGTATGCGGGCAGGACACTGTGTGAGGTACATCTTCCGCATTTATTTTTATAACTCTTTCGTATACGGCATCTGTATCTGCTTTTATGCTTCTGAACTTATCTTCACGACCTCTTGATTTCAAATATTCTTTTGTTTTTTCATCTGCCGTAAACAATCCTGCTTTAGCGCCTGCTTCAACAGCCATGTTTGCTAAAGTAAATCTTTCTGACATTTCCATATTTTCTATTGTATCACCGCAGAATTCTAAAGCTTTATAAGTAGCGCCGTCTGCGCCTATCATACCGATAAGATGAAGCATTAAGTCTTTAGAACAAATGCCTTCTTTAAATTTGCCGTTAACCTCAATTTTAAATGTTGCAGGAACTTTTAACCAAGTTTTGCCTAAAGCCATTGCAACAGCTATATCGGTAGAACCCATTCCTGTTGCGAATGCTCCGAGTGCGCCTGATGTGCAGGTATGTGAATCTGCTCCTACAAGTATTTCTCCCGGATTTACAAATGTTTCTATCAGTCTCTGGTGGCAAACACCTGCGCCTACGTCTGATAATACAGCACCGTATTCTTTGGCAAAATCTCTCAAGACAGTATGTGTGTTTGAAAGTTCTTTTCTTGGACTTGGAGATGCATGGTCAATAAATAATATTGTTCTTTCGGGATTGTTTAGCTTTTCTTTTCCAAGTTTTTTAAATTCCTGAACGGTTAAAGGTCCTGTCCCGTCCTGTACGGCTGCAACGTCAACACGTGCTATAACTAATTCTCCTGCTCTAACATCTTTTCCTGCATGTTCGGAAATTATTTTTTCAGCTAAAGTTTGTCCCATATACACTTCTCCTTCTTATACAATTTATTCTAGCATAAACCTAAAAAAAAACGACCACAGGTCGTTTTATTAAGGGAAAAGGGAAAATATTTATTTATACATCATACGCTTTAAATCATGATCACTCATTATTATGCATGATGCTTCTTCTATCTTTAATACTTTAATAATTTCCAGCGTTACTGGATTTGAGGATTAGACTTTGTCTATCCGAACGTTTTGAAAGTAGATTCAGTGTTCTTTTCAATAACTTTTTGTACGGCATCCATTTCAGTGGAAATTGCATCTTGCTCCGTATCTAATTGTTTTAATCTTAATTCTAAGTTTTTATCTTCTGATTGAATAATTTCAATCTTAGCATTAATTTCCTGAATAGATTGATCGTATTGATACTTGTCGTATTCATACTGGTTCATCGCATCATCGTATTTAGCTTGATCCGTTAAAGTGTTTGTAGTAACAGCATAAGTCACTTCATCCGCTTCTCCCGGTCTTAATGTAACGTTAATTATACGTCCGGAAGCATCCTGCTCAAGTCTTGCAGTAACCCCTTTAACTTCTTCAGTCTTTTGAGCAGACCCGATTGTATAAGCAGGAATGTTGCTTTGTGAAGAACCAGTGTCAGAATAAATCGCAGAGTCTAATACTTCTTTCTTGCAGAAGTATGGAGACCAAGTCCCTGTAGAAGTGTTTTGAACATATCTAACCATCCAATCCGCTTCACCGTATTGTTTGTTAAGAATTTCAATATATTCGTTTTCTTCTTTCATTAATTTCTTTAATTGATCGTTAGATAATGTGTTTAGATATTCGTCATTACCTTTGAAAGCTTCTAATTCTTCATCAGTCATATCATCAATATCGGCATCATCTCTGGTTTGCATTTGTCTGAGCTCTTTAGCCCCAACATTGTAAGTATATGACCCGTCGTCATTTTGTTTTCTTGTGACAATAGATTGTCCTGCCGCAATAGCCGCAAAATCATCAGTCCAAGAAGAAGTATAGCTTATTAAATATTCACCGTTGCTTTGCGCAATCATAGAAGAAATCGAATTGCTTAAAGCTCCGTCTTCGAAAGTGTAAACAGTCTTAGTATAATCGGCAACCGATGGCGGAACCGGCACAGACATCCCTAACAACTGGTTGTAATAGTTAGCAGATTGGTTAGACAAAGTAGTTCTTTGTTGGTTAATCTGTTGTCCTTCATATTCAACGTTTGTTTTTCTGGCTGTAAGTCCTAAGAACCTAGCCTGTGAAGCTGCCATACCCATGACATTTTCCCTTTCGTTTTTGTCCCTTGTGTTATATGTAACGGCACATGTCTCTATTTTCTTTAATTTTTTTATTCTTTTTTTGTTACATTTCGTAATGTTTAAAAATTCTTATTAGTCTAAAACGGGCTGGCAGTCTTTGTTTAACCGAAAGTTTTAAATGTTGATTCAGTATTCTTTTCAATAACTTTTTGTACCGCATCCATTTCTGTTGATATGGCATCTTGTTCTGTATCTAATTGTTTTAATCTTAATTCTAAATTTTTATCTTGTGCTTGTATAATTTCAATTTTTGCATTTATCTCTTGTATTGATTGGTCGTATTGATATTTATCATATTCATATTGGTTCATCGCATCATCGTATTTTTCCTGATCGGTGATGGTTTCGGTTGTTAAAGCATAGGTAACCTCATCATCTTCACCGGGATTTAATGTTATATTTATAAGACGTCCGCTGCTGTCTTGTTCAAGTCTTGCGTTAACTCCTTTAACTTCTTCTGTTTGCTTAGAAGAGCCTATTGTATAACATTTAATATCAGAACGTTGCGTGTCATTATTATCATAGATTGCATTTTCTACATCTGATTTTCTGTAAAAATATGGTGTCCAAGTTCCTGTGGATGTATTTTGAACATATTTAACAAGCCACTCTGTATCGTCAGGTGTTCCAAATTTTTCATTGAGCATTGCAATATATTCTTTTTCTTCTTCATATAATTGTGTTAACTGGTCATTTGATAAAGTCTGCAAATATTTATCGTTACCTTTATATCCGATAATATTTCCGTTGGAATCAAATTCGCAGTTACTTTTTTTGCCGAGAACTCTGAGTTCTGTTGCACCTACCATGTATCCTGTTGCAAGTGAGTAGCGTAAATCATTTTCAACAAGATTTTTTAATTCTTCTTTTAGTGCATCGCTTGCTTCGGCTGTAGCAGGTGAAGTTTTGCATTTATACAGCAAATCAATAAATTTTTGAGAAATATCTTTACCGGCAATTTTATCTCTGATTTGAGCCATAATAGGGGCACTGCCGCCATACGGGGGACTAGGTTTATCACCCCAATATTGGTCGCCTGAAGTTACGGTAACCGTATGCCCGTCAGAAGTTGTGTGTGTGCCGACAGGAACAAGGTGAGCTAATGTGTGAATTAAATGCTCAATTTGGTTGCCGTCATGCTCTAAGGCATAGATATAACAACCGCCTGCTGTGCCTTCGGTAAAATCTAAGAATAATTCGCTGTCATCTGCTATAACCGGTGCCTTGTTAATAAGGCTTGATTTTGCGGAAACAATAGAAAAATCATCTGTCCAGCTTGAATTGTAACTAACCGTATACTCACCGTTGTTTTTAGCAATCATTGATGTAATAGAATTTGTTAAAGAACCGTCCTGAAAAGAATAAACTGTTTTTGTGTAGTCTGCAACAGAAGGAGGAACCGGTACTTCCATTCCTAATAAATTGTTATAATAATTTGCAGATTGATTGGACAGCGTTGTTCTTTGTTGGTTAACTTGCTGCCCTTCATATTCTACATTGGTTTTTCTTGCTGTCAAGCCTAAAAAACGTGCTTGAGAAGCCGACATACCCATTGCAGGATTTCCTTTCCATTTGTTCCCTTAATGTATTTATCGGCTTATTTAGCTATATTCTTTAGTAATCAAAAATTTGTCTTAATATTTCTTAATATGCTGTTATAGAATTCTATGCGGCTTTGTAAGGAGGTGTGCATCCACACGTTCTTTTATTGCACCTTGAGGTTCGTAGTAAGGTGATACTGTCATAATTTTTGCTGCAATATCTGGATAGTAGTAGATAAACCTTAATTCACTTGATGTAAGCGGCTTTTGAGTATGAACGTTTGCATAACGTGCAAGTTCAAGAATGTTTCTAGCTTCATGCTCATCTTTAAATTCAAGCTCAAGATTATCATATACGTTTCTAAACCCTTTAATACCACCATATTCACCTGTTGTAATCATTCTGCCTGTTTCAATAATTTCAGGTTCACCCCTTCCGAGTTCTTCAAAGTCGTATAATTCATAATTTCTTCGGTCTTTTAGTGCTCCGTCAGCGTGTATTCCTGATTCATGAGCAAATGCATTATCACCTACCGCAGGCTGATTTATGGGAATAGGAACACCAAATGCATAAGCTGTGTATTTTGCAAGTTTCCATATTTTGCTTAAATCAATATTTGGATCAACATGATATTCATTTTTAAACCCTGCTGATTTTAAAATTGCCAGTAAACAAGAAACTAAATCAGCATTACCGGCTCTTTCACCCATTCCATTGATTGCTGTATTTATATAAGCATCCACACCTGCATCAATTGCAGCTTTTGCTCCCATAATCGAGCAGGCTGTAGCCATTCCCAGGTCATTATGGTAGTGAAGCTCTATAGGCATTTGAGTTTCTTTTGCTATTTTATAAATTCTGTCATAAGTTGTTTTGGGATCTTCGTAGCCTAACGTATCACAGTATCTGAAACGATATGCACCTGCTTTCTTAGCTTCACGTGCATATCTGATAAGAAAATCAATGTCACTTCTTGAAGCATCTTCTGCGTTTACCCCGATAATTTCTGCACCTTTTGATTTAGCGCATTCAACAGCCTCTACGGTCATTTTGATAATATCATCGGGTGTCTTTTTGCCCATATATTTCCCGTTAATCATCTGTTCTGAAGTTGACTGTGAAAGGTTAATATTTTTCAACTTTGGAACATTTTTAAATGAAACTTCAACATCTGATGCTATACCTCTCATCCAACCGGAAAGTTTTGTACGTGAAATTACGCCGTGTTCGACAAGTTCAAGGTTACCGTTCAGATAGTTAAGTTCGTGCTGGGTTGTGGGAAAGCCAAACTCTGACTGGGTAATGCCCATATCGTCAAGCATTAAATTAATAATTGTTTTTTGAAGTTTAGCTAATCCTAAACGGGAAGTTTGTACACCATCTCTGTTTGTAACATCAACAAAGTAAATTTTGTTTTCTTTCATCTGAACTCCTCGAAAAATCTAATACACATATATGTTTTTATTTATAAATAACTTGCATTTTTAAGGTATATTATTTACAATGTTTAGTATGGAACCTTTTATGAGTTCTGTCAAGCATCTTTATAAAAACATTATATTATGAATAATACAAAACAACTGGAAAAAAAGATTAATAAAGAATATAAAATCGGCAATGTTAAGAGTGCTATTGAACTTTGCCAGATAGGGCTGCAGGATGATCCTACAAATGCTGATCTGCATGTGCGTTTGGGGGATTTATATCTTGCGTGGCATTTAGATATTTATAACTCATGCCAGTATATTGATGAGGCTATTACCGAATACCAGAGAGCTTTGGAATCTTATATTGATTCTGCGGAAATTTATTTTAAAATCGGTCAGGCGCATTACTTTAAAGGTGATTTGGATAAGGCGGTTAACTATTTGGATACTGCTTTAACTAAAAATCCTAAATTAGGTAAAGCTTATTATCTGCTTGCTGAAACTTATACAAAAAAAGCCCGTTTTTTGGAAGCTTCTTTGAATGCTAAAAAAGCTGTTAAGTGCTCACCTTGCGCAAATTCTTGTGCTCACTTTTTGCTTTCAAATCTGTATAATGTTTCTTCTGCAAGAAGTTTTAAAAACTTTGCTTTATCTAAATTTGAGTTTATTTTGTCATTGTTGACACTTCCGTTTGATAAAATTGCATTGGGAAATGTTGCAAGATCATTATCTTATTTGAAATTTTTTCCTATATTAATTAGAGGTGCTTATCAGGTTCAGACCAAAGCTTATAATGATGCTTTGGAAACGTATATTGAAGCAATTGAAAAAGCTCCGGGATTTATACCTTTATACTGTCTGCTTGGTGATGTATACAGAGCTTTGGGACAGTTTGACGATGCTATTACTGAATATAAAATGGCAATTTGGCTTGACAGCTTAAATATTAATGCATACAGACATCTTTGTGCTGCCTATGAAGAACAGGGCGATTATGACAGTGCTGTTGAAATTTATGAAAAACTTATTCAAATTATGCCTAATATGCCTGATGTGCATTCAAATCTTGCTAACATTTTGTACGTAAAAGGTGATATTGAAAACGCTATTTCACATTTTCAAACAGCAGTTACCCTTAACCCTAAAAAACAGTGGACAAGTATTATTAACCAGACATTAGGTTTTGTATATCAGGAAACAAAAAATGATTTAAATGCAGCAATCAGTTCTTATCAAAGTGCATATCTTTTAACTCCTAAAGATATTGATATTTACGTAAATCTGGGAAGTGCATTTTATGATAAAGAGGATATTGATAATGCATTGCAGGTTTATAGAAATGCATTGGATTTAGATCCCAAAAATGCTCAAATTCATTGTAATTTAGGTTTTTTATACTGGGGTAAAGGCGATATTGATGAAGCTTTGAAAGAGTACAGCCTTGCAATTGAGTACAAGCCTGATTATGACATTGCTTATAACAATATGGGTGTAATTTATCTTGACGATTTAGGACGTGTCAGACAGGCAATTGATTTATTCAAAAAATCAGTTGAATTTAACCCTAATTACGCACTGGCGCATTTTAATCTTGCACGTGCAATTGCTATTACAGGCGATAAGATTGAAGCTGCAAAACTTTATCAAATCGCACAGGATATTAACAAAGTTACAAATGAAATCGATCCTCAAGATATTTTAGATAAGATAAACGCTTTATTCAGTTAATTTAATTATTTGTAAATTTTGTTATGTATTTGTACCTGTGTTACGTACATATCTTCGCATGCGCCGGAGCCTCTGCTTGTTGAATCTCTATCGTGTCTTGACATACTTGTTCGTGCGACAAGTTCGTTTTTATCAGTGTAAATATCTACCAAATAGCCGTCAAGTTTTACAATATCATTTTTTTTGATAGTAAGCAAAGCCCCCATAACATTGGCATTTTTAGGTATAAGATGTGTATGAGAAACATGAGAACTTACGTATCCTAAATCCCAAACAGTATTATCATAAGGAGGTTTTGACCTCCATTCAAGTCTTCTGCTTTGCCCTAGGCTTTTATAAGATTTAAATTTCCAGTGTTTATACAGTATATTTTTATCAACAGCAAGTTCTCCCCATGCTACTCCTATGTCCATTAAACAGATATCATCAAAAGTGCTTCTCATAATATCTCTGAACCAGAAGTTTGTATTCTTGGCTAAGACAAGTCCCGATAGTGTATATTTTGCCTGAGGTCTTAAAATAAACCTGTTCTTATCACCTTTTGCAGTTATAATATCGTTATTTCTCAGATCAATTTGTATTGGCTCACTGAACGTATCAATTTGTTGTGCGCTTGTAGAGGTTACTTTAGGAAAGCTGTATTGCAATCTGAACATTGCATCCCCGAGAATTGAATTTAGACAAATTAATATGAAAGCTATAAATGAAACTTTGCAAAACCAATTCCAAATATCTTCCATATAACCCCTATACTAAAGTTTCTTCATTAACATTTATCGGTAAAATAAAACCGAAAGTTGAGCCTTTGCCTATTTCTGAATTAACATATACTTTGCCGTTATGATATTTTTCTATTGTCATTTTTACGAGGTGCAGCCCCAAACCTGTTCCTTTTACAGTATGAGTGTTGTTTTCTACTCTGAAAAATCTGTCAAAAATCTTTTTCTGATATTCCGGAGCAATTCCGCAGCCTTCGTCGCTGACAGAAACATCTATGTTGTTGTCTTTTTTAGATATATTAACTCTGATTGTTGAATTCTGAGGTGAATATTTAATCGCATTTGATAAAAGGTTTGTTAATGCACGTTCTATTCCGTCGTAGTTAAATAAAAATTCAGGAATATCATTATCTTTACTTACTGATATTGTTACGTTGTGTTCTTTGGTTAATACGTTAACCTGATTAACGCAGTTTTGGACCACTTCATCAATATTGTTTAAAGTTTTTTCCATTTGTGCATTTGATTCCATTCTTGAGAAGTCCAAAATGTCGTTTACCATTCTGTTAAGTCTTATAATTTCCTGATTGATTGTTCCGATAAATTCTTTTTGAGTATCGTAATCAAATTCGTTGCCGAAGTTATAAAGCGTGTCAATATAGCTTCGTAGAACAGTAACAGGTGTTCTAAGTTCGTGGGAAACATTTGATATAAATGTCGAACGCATAGCATCCATTTCGGCTTCTTTTGTCATATCAATAAGAACAATAATATATCCTACATAATCCTTGTTGCGTGTGAACATTGGAGAAATAATTGATTTAATAACCCGTTTATCAACCTGAATATTAAATTCAAGCGGTTTATTTTCCATAATTTCAATAGGAGTGTCTTTAAATTCTTCGATTTTGGTTTTAAAGCAATAATTACCTTCAGTGTCTATGTATTCTTGAATTTTTGTATTTAACATTTGGTCTTCTTCAAGATCGAGAAGATTGTGTGCATGATTGTTAACCAGAACAACATTGTCGTTGTTGTCGCATACGACAACACCGTTTGCAATACTCATAAGAACTGCTTCAAGTTTGTTGCGTTCAAGCGTGAGTTGTTCAATATTCTGCTCTTCATAGATGTGAAGTCTGTTAGACATGTTGTTAAATGAGTTAAACAGTTCTTTAACTTCAGAACTTACATCTTTATCCTGAATAGTATAGCCGAATTCGCCTGTAGAGATTTTTTGAACACCTTCATGAAGTATTCTTAATTCTCTTGTAATTAAGTATGTATTAATAAGGATAACAAATGCAAATACTATCCACGCAACGGTAAATACAAACAGTAATGAAGCTCTGGTAGTTGAAGAAATCTGGTTTATTATGCTTCCTGAAAGACCTACTGTTACGGAACCGACATTTTCGCTGTCAGATGCAATCATGGGTGAGCTTACTATTATACTCGGGGTATTGGAGCGCTTCTGTTCTTTTGTAGTAACCTTATATAACAATTTGCCCTGTGCATTTCTGAACTCGATAAATACAATATCATTATGCGAAGCAACAATTGTATCTGCGTGTTCTTTCAATGTCCCAAGCACCTGATTTTCCGGAGTATTTGAAGCTAGTTCCGCACACTCAATCGCAAGAGCTTTAGAAACTATTTGTCCAAAGTTTTGATATCCCTCATTCAGTTTTTTCTGTATATTAAATATCGCAAAAACAGCTATTGAAATAATTAAGAAAGTACTGAGCACCAACCCGAATATTATCAAGCGATTTTGCGTTGTTAAACTCACTTGTTTGTTCATATTCAAAATTATACCATTTTAAAATATTAGAGGCAAGTCAAAAATATAAAAAAAGACTGCTGTGAAAGCAGTCTTTTAAAATTTGGTTTATCTGCCGCAGATAGTTCTGGCAACGTGAACACCTGATGCTGATGCCTGTATTAAACCTCTTGTAACGCCGGCGCCGTCACCTATAGCAAATAAGTTGTGGACACCTTCGGTTTCAAGTTCATCAGTCAGTTTCACTCTGGCAGAATAGAACTTAACTTCAATACCATATAAAAGAGTATATCTTGAAGCAGTTCCCGGACAAATTTTGTCAAGAGCTTGAAGCATCTCTATAATACTTGTCATTTGTCTGTAAGGAATTACAAGACTTAAATCCCCCGGAGTAGCGCAGGTCAATGTCGGTTTGATAATGCTTGCTTTGATACGTTCCGGAGTTGAGCGTCGTCCGTCAAGCAAATCACCAAAGCGCTGAACAAGTATTCCGCCTCCAAGCATATTGGCAAGTCTTGCAATGTGCTGACCGTATTGAATTGGTTCTTTAAACGGTTCTGTAAATTTTTCGCTTACAAGTAATGCAAAGTTTGTGTTGTTTGTTGTTTTTTCTGCATAACTATGACCGTTTACGGTCGAAATTCCGTTGTAATTTTCCTGAACAACTTCGCCATTCGGGTTCATACAGAATGTTCTAACTTCATCACCGAATGTGGGTGAATGATATATCAATTTAGATTCATATAACTTGTCTGTCAAAGGCTCAAACACAGGGGCAGGTAATTCTACACGAACACCAACATCAACAGCATTGTTAACCATACCTATTTTATTTTTTGCAAATTCCTGTGTAAGCCAGTCTGCACCTTCTCTGCCCGGTGCGATGATTGTATATTCTGCGCATATTGTATCACCGTTATCAAGTACAATACCTTTAACCTGTTCGCATTCAACAATTAAAGATTTTGCAGCAACGTCGTTAATGATTGTAATTCTTTCATTCAAATAGTCCTGCATGTTTTTCAATACATCAAGACTTCTTTCAGTTCCAAGGTGTCTTACAGGAGAGTGTACAAGTTTTAATTCTGCTAATGATGCTTGTCTTTCAAGCTCTCTGAATGTATTCATATCTGTTCCGAAAACTTCATCTGTAGCTCCGAAATCAAGATATAATTTATCAGCATAACTGATTAAATCCTCAACTTTTTTTCTGTCCATGTAATCAACAAGGTGACCACCTACATCGGGTGTTAGTGTCAGTTTTCCGTCAGAAAAAGCTCCGGCTCCGCCCCAGCCGCAAAGAAGTCCGCATTTTTTACAAGTGGGACATTTATCATAGCCTTCACGAAGCAAGCATTTTCTTTTTTCAATTCTTTGACCTTTTTCAATTAATACAACATTCCAATCAGGTTTTAATTTAGTGATTTCTAAAGCCGCAAAAATTCCAGCAGGTCCTGCTCCGATAATCGCTACATTGTACATTTTTCATATCTCCAATAATTTTACTCAACCAATTAAATTTACATTAAACATATATCTAAATAAAGTGTTTATGAAGAAATTGTAAATCATATTTTATGAATAAGCTGTTAAATTAAATCTTTCAATTTTATTTTCATTGTCTAAAAGAAAATTGAATATAACTCTTCTCCCTTCTCTAATGTGTTTTGAAGGGTTGTATGTTTCTGTCAGATGCACACGTTTATTGTATAGAGAACTTAGAATTGCCTGTCCGTAAGTGTTTTTTTCTTCACGTAACTCCTGAGAATTTATAAGATTTTTTTTAATAAATTCTTTTTCCTGTTTGCTCCACTTATATGCTGACTTTCCTTTAACAAGGGTATTTTCGGCGGGTATGTTATATCTTATGGCTGTTAAGTTCATGCATTTTTTAGTGATTTTACCGATTTTTTCGCCGATTATAGCTAAATTTACAGCCTGCGGTCCGGTAAAAAGAAAGTGACAGCCGGAAATTTCATCTGATGTAAATTTTAAAAGTTCATGTGCAGGTCTTCGCATAAATATACCATTAACCATACGTGTAAATATTCCGCTTTTTCCCATATTATAGTCATAATCAGGATCTCTTACGGCGAGTGCTCTGATTAATTTTTCCTGCTCAGGTGTGTTTGACGGACCCCGAAGAAGTTTTATTACTCCTTTTTTACCCAGCTCTATTATTTTTGCGTTACTGCACAACTCAACTGTACCGGAAGCATTTTTTTTGTAAAATCTTACCGGAACAACACTTTTGAAGTTAGGATTGTACGTTTGATTGTTTACAGAAGAGAGCATAATAAACACCTTTTGTATTTTAAAACTTCTAAAAAATTTTTTTGCTATTAGTTTTCAGGTGTTTCTTCAAAAGACATCATATGACCTTTAAACGGTTTTTTCTTGGTCAATTTGGCATGATTTATATTTGTTATAAGCTCTTTTACTTCTTCCGAATTATACAGTTCCTTGGCGGCTTTGGCGTATGCTGATGCAGCTTCAAGATTATTTTCATTCATATTTAAAACAGCAAGATTATAATTTACCATATATTTTTCATTGTCAGACTTTGCAAGTTCCAGAGCTTTTTCAAGAGCCTTTAATGCTTCTCTGTTTTTATTTAACTCGGTATAAGCTATGGCTAAATCAATATATCCGCCTGCTAAATTTGGTGCATTTTTTATATAATTTTGAGCTTCTTTTAATTTTCGTGTGCTTATCTGTGAAGACGTGCCAAGAATAACCGGTGCATAAATAAGACCTTTTTTATTAAATTCTTCTAAGGGTGTATTTGTTATGTTAGGGATTAATTTGTACAGGAGCTTAATTGTGTTTATATCTTTTGAGGACAAATATTGAAAAGAACTTCTATACGGGGCATAAAAGCTGTTATCATTATCTGAAGTCATATACATTAAATCTTCAGAACTGTAACTGTGTCCCATAATGCCAAGTGCATGTCCGATTTCATGCAAAATAGTGTTATACAATTCTTTATCCGAAAAATAATTGCCAAACGGATCTTTAGAATATAAAACTATAGTCATATCATAGAGAGTTGCATCTTTATAATTAGGTGTTGTAAAACCTACAACATATCTGCAAACATTTCCTTCGCATACATTTTCCGGCGGAGGCATAATTTTAACAATAATATTTGCATCTGATACTATGTTTGTTAACTCAAATTTTATAAATCTTGTAGATACCTGCCACTGAGCAAAGGCTTGCAAAATTTCATCTTTATAATAAGAAGGAACTGTAATTTCGCTGTTGTCTACAATAGCAACTTTAAGAGGAAATTTTTTGACATCCCAGCGGATTATTCCTTTATCCAGAGGAACTTGTTCAATATAATTATCACCTATATTATTTAATACGGTATTCCGCCATTCTGAAACTCTTGTCATTGCAGCTTGCTGCGCACTATCTTGCTGTGAGCTTGATGCAATTTCAAAAAGTTCTTTTTGAATTGGTTCTGACGGTGAGAGGTTTAACAGAGATTTTACATAATAATACCTGTAATCTTTATCATTACGGTTGAAAAAATATGCGTTTTTAAAATTAGCACGGGCTTTTACATAATCTTGTTTCTTTAAATAATGGTGTCCTATATGATAATAGCAGGTTGGCATTAATTTAAAAACAAGAGCAAAGATTACAGCGAATGTACAAATTATTATTGTCAAAAATCTGTCTGAATTATACTGGTTCATTTTCCTTAGCGCCTTTGTCTATTTCAAGAATTTTTGCCAGTGAACGGGTATCGCCTTTTAATTTGAAATATTCCGCAAATTTTGGCGTTGTTTTAAGGTTAAAACTTCTTCCGTTTTTGTCTCTGGTCTTAGATATCAGACCTTTGTCAACCAGTTCTTTTATGTGTTCATAGGCTGTAGAACCTCGAAGGTCGATGAGAGCAGTTTGTCTTAAAGGTTCTTTGAGTGCTATAACGGAAAGAGTTCTGAGAACGGCAGGCTTTAAGTCAACAGGGCACAAAAGTTCTACAAGGTCCATATGTTCTTCTTTTACCTGAAGAATATAGCCGTTTTCATCATCAATTTCCAAAGCACCGTCACGTGATGAGTAATCCATTATAAGCTCAAGGATTGCTTCTTCAATCGTTTCTGTTTCTTCATCCAATATTGTAGCTATCTCATCCAGAGAAATTGCTCTTGCCGTAATAAATAAAACGGCTTCAATTCTTGATTTCAACTGTTCCATTTTTTATCACCTGCGCCAATCCTTGTGCCATTTTGCAAATTATCGTCAGTCACTTTGTTCCCGTTTTTATCACCTGCGCCAATCTCTCCGCCTTTTACTACATACAAATCCGAATAAAATTCTTCCTGTTTTAATTCATAATCTGTTTCTGCTGTCAAAAATAACAGTGCAATATATGCGCTTATTTTATCCATACCAAGCAAGGTAAGTTCGTTTAATTCTATTTTATCATTTTTTTCAAAAATTTGTCCGAGATTTTCTTTTAATGTTAAAACACAGGATTCAATGTATTCTTCGTGTGCAAGGTTAACGATATCATCGGGAGTTAGCCTTGAATATGACTGTACACGTCTTTTTGCCCGCTCGTGCGCACTTTTCAATGACTGTTTCTGTTCCAGTTTTTCATAGAATTCCAATTGTCTGATTAAGTCTTTCAAAGTAACTACACGATTATGGTTTAATCTTACGCTGGTACGTCTTTGAAGCACTTCATCAATTGAGATTACGTTATTTGAAGGCACGTAATCTTCTTCACCGTAATCAACAATAAAACCGTCATCATCGTATTCAATTTCAGGCTCAGATGTTTCAAACTGCATTAAATCAATACCTTCAAGCACATTTGATTTAAGTTTTAAAAGAACTGCCGCAAAAAGAAAAGTTCTTCCTGTTACCCTGAGATTTTGAGATTTCATCTGAACCATATGAGCAAGATATTTGTCGGTAACATCTACAATGTCAATGTTCCAAGGGTCGATTTTACCGGCTTTTGCCATATCGACTAAAATTCCGATGCCCTCACTTTTAGGTTTGCCGTCTTTTGACAGACCTAAGTCAGGTAAATCTAAATTATAATTTAATGCTGCCTCTGTACTCATATCCTGATTATTCGTCCCTTAATTTAATACCTGTGACTTTAGTAATACCTTTTTCTTTTTGGGTTACTCCTAAAGTTCTATTTGCTGATTCTATCATAGGTTTTCTGTGACTAACTACTATAAATTGCGTATCTTTTGATTGGTTCTGCACCATTTGGGCGATACGTTCAACGTTCATAGTATCCAAACTTGCATCAACTTCATCGAATGCATAGAACGGGGATGGCATATAACGCTGAATTGCAAAGACAAACGCAAGGGCTGTAAGTGATTTTTCTCCGCCTGACATACTTTCAAGTCTTTGAAGTTTTTTATCTCTGGGCTGGGCTTCTATTGTCATACCGCCTGATAACGGATCTTCCGGACATTCAAGTTTTAATTCGCCTTCACCTTCTGACAATTGGTGGAACACTTCTTTAAAGTTTTCGTTTATGTGGTTGTAGGTTTTCATAAACGTTTCTTTTTTTAGCTGTTCATAACCCTGCATTCTGTCCAGTATTTCTTTTCTTTCTTTTGAAAGAGTTTCAATTTGCTGTTTCAACTCGCTTTGACGTGCCAGAACTTCTTCATAAGCTGCGAGTGCTCTCATATTGACATCGCCTAAATCTGACATACGTTTTTCAAGACGTTGTATTTTAGAAGTAATTTCTTCAATAGAAATTTCTATAGGTTCAAGTTTATTAACTTCAACACCTGTATCTTCAAGCTCTTGTCTTGCTGTTTCAAGCTGCGGTTCAAGTTCACGTCTGCGTGCTTTGAAAGATTCAATCTGTTCTGCAATTCTTTCAATGTCTGCAACTCTGATGTGTTTTTGTTTTTCAAGCTCGATTAAATCAGCATTAATTTCGTCACGTTCTTTCAGAAGTTTGCCTAATTTTTCTTCAATCTGAACAATTTGTTCATGAAGTTCTTCCATTTTTTTGTTCAATTCTGCAATATCAGATTGGTAACGTTTTTTATCTTCTTCAAGTTTAACGTTGTTGTGTTCAATGCCTGTAATTTCTTCTTCTTTTGTTTCAATAAGGTTGCGGTGGAATGCAATTTGACGGTCTAATTCATTTTTGTCGTTATTTGCATTCATAAGATTTGTTTGAAGACGTTTAATTTCGTGTTCTACGCCCTCTGTTTTTTCTTTCAGGTCTTTCAAATCCTTATCGTTTATAAGTTTTTCAACTTCTTCTATTTGTTCCTGACAAACTGTCATATCATCATATATTTTAACGTTTTGTTCTTCAAGTTTGTCAAGTTTTTTGTTTAAGTCAGCAATTTTAGGTTCTGTTTGAGCTACAAAATCAGCTTTTTCTTTAAGAATATTTTCGCTGTTTTCGTAGTTTCTGTTCATGTTATCGAGTTCTACTTTTGATTTTGAAAACTCACTCATGGCATCTGAATACTTGGTTCTTACATCTTCAAGTTTTGCTTCAAGAGAAGATTTTTTGTTTTCAAGAGAGCCTAATTTTTGTTCCATTTCTTTTAGGCGGTCCCTGAATTTATTGAGTTCATCGTCATCGTTCTGGCTAAAGCTCAAGCCTGTTCTTAATTTTGTACCGCCTGTCATGGAACCTGACTTTTCGAGTAGTTCGCCTTGAAGAGTAACCATTCTGTATTTGCCGATAAGTTTTTTTGCAGATTCCAGGTCTTCAACAACTATTGTATCGCCTACTGCATAGAAGAATGCATCAATATATTGGTCGTCAAAATCAACAAGGTTAATCGCAAAATCTATTACACCTCTGTCTTTAGGAAGCTGTAATCTTGCAGGAGCTTTTTTGATTTTATTTAAAGGAATAAATGTTGCTCTGCCTGCGCTGGATGATTTTAAAAGTTCGATTGCAACAGATGCAACATGTTCGTCATCAACAACTACGTGCGCCATTCTTCCGCCAAATGCTACTTCCATTGCGGTAGAATATTCTTTATCAACGGATCCGAGCTGAACTAAAGGAGCGTGCACACCTCTTAATCTGGCATTCATAATAGTATCAATTGCACGTCCGAAGTTTGCATCTTCAGCCGCCTGCTTTTTGGCTTCCATTGTTGAAATTTTTCTGTATGCCATTTGGATATTGTAATTCAAATCATTAATTTCATTTTTTGTAGTATCCAAGTCATGCATTGAATTTTGCTGGATAATTTTAAAATCCTGCAATTCTTTTTGAAGCTGTTCAACTAAAGTTTTTTTCAAATCCTGATTTGAAGCAAAATTCGATTTCATTTCGTTTAATTCTGCCAGCTTTGCTTTTGCTTCTTCCAAATCTCTTTGAAGATTTTTCAATTCACTTTCTAAAGGAAGCTTTGTTTGAATAAGTTTTGTTTCCTCGTCTTTTAAATCCTCAAGCTGTTTTCTTAGGCGGTTTCTTTTTTCAATATGCTGGTCTGCCGTAGCATTAAGCCCTGTCATATCTTCAAGAATTTTTTTCAACTCGGCTTCTCTGATTTTTGTGTTTTCTTTAATTTTTGCAATCTCGTCATCTTTAAGCTGAATTTTAAGTTTAAAGTCTTCGATTTTCTTTTTAAAGCCTTCTATGCCGTTTTTAGCATTTTCAATTGAACGAAGACCGTCATGAATTTGTTTATCGGCATAATTTGTAGCATTATTTTTTCTGTCAATTTCACCTTTTAATGCTTCTTCCTGCTTTTTTAATTCTATTTGCTGTGCTTCGCCTTTTTCCTTTACAAGCTCTGAAATTTCCTGATACTTTTGTTTAATCAGAGTTAATCTTTCATCAAGATCTTTATTTTTAACTTCTTCTTCTTTTTTCTTTTTTGTGAATTCAAGAATATTTTCATGTGCCTGTTCAAGGTTTCGTTTCAAATCGAAGAAGCGTACTTTATTAACCTGGCTTTCCAAATCCTGTTTTTCTTCACGAAGTTTTTGGTATTTAAGTGCAACTTCTCTTTCTTCTTTCAACTGCTCAAGTCTGTTATCAACTTCGTTTAAGATAACCGTAGAACGTTCTACACGCTGTTCAACAGTTTCAAGTTCATTCGTAGCCTGTTCTATTCTTCTGTCAAAATCAGCAATGCCTGCGATTTCATCAATAATTTTACGTCTGTTTTTGGGCGAGCAGTTTGTAATACCCATTACATCACCCTGCATCATTACGTTGTAGCTGTTTGGCGTTACATTATATTTTTCCAGAATTGCATGTACGTTTGTAAGTGTTGTTACACTGTCATTTATATAATAAGTACTTGCATAACCCTGGGAGGTTTTTCTGATTTTTCTGCCTATGGTTAAGTCTTCACCGTTTTCCGTATCACCGAAAGTTACCTTAACAAATGCTTCGTTACGTTTGGTGTATGTAGATATAAAGTGGGATAAGTTTTCAGCACGAAGCTCGCTTGCGTTTGCAAGCCCTAATGCGAAAAGTACACTGTCTATAATATTACTTTTACCTGAACCGTTTGGACCGGAAACAGTAGTAAAGCCCTTTAATAGGGGTATTTCAGATTTATTTGCAAATGATTTGAAATTATCTATTTCAAGTTGTTTTATGTACATATATCCCTGCCAATTATAGTCTTATACCTATTAGACAACAACATTTATGTCATGTCAAAAGATTAAATAAATCTTTACGTTTACATCTTGATAATTATATTAAATAAGGGTATTATTGTTCTATGGGACTAGTAGAGAACATAAAATCTTTGTTTGGGAATAAGAAAAATTTTAAGGTTGAGCATAACGTAAAAAACGCATCAATTTATCTTGAATGGAATTTTAAGGCTGAATATTTTAAAATTTATCATAAGATTAAAGATAAGTGGATAGAATACTGTATTACTTATGATTGTGCAGCAAGAATTGACTTCTGCCCCGTTGGAATAAGTATTTTTAAAGTCTGCGCTTTCAATGCTGGAGAAATGCTTGTTGAGTCCGGGGAAATTTCGGTTAAAATAAATACGCTTGAAATAAGTTATGCTCAGGATGACGAGAAAGTTCATTTGTTCTGGAATAAAACAGGCGGAACGGACGGTTACAAGATATATAAAAAATCAGGTGATGCACTTTATACAGGTTATAAAGAAACAAAGAAGAATGAAATTTACCTTTACGGTCTTCCTCAGGAATCTGAATTTAAAATCAAGCCTTTCAAAAATGTTGAAGGCGAAAAAGTATTTAAACGTGCTATAAATAAAATGTCTGTTGTGAAAGGTGTTTTATTCACTTCTGGTGATAAATTGTTCGGACTTCTGGCAATTCCCGAAAAATCAAATATTTCTCTTATGTGGAAACCTGTAAAAGATGCTGACAGCTACAAGATTTACCAAAAAACAGGGGATAATTTTGATGAAATTGATTGTGTTAAGTCTAATCAGGTAATTATTAAACATTTGCCTGTCGGGGATGTTTATTTTGGAGTTCAGGCGTTCAAAGGCAATGAATGTATTGCACATTCTTACATTCTCCGTTCTGAAGTGCAGGCAATGGAAGTTTTTCCCGTAAACCTTGATAAGAAACTTTATTTGTACTGGAACAGGGTTAGTAATATTGACGGTTATAGAATTTACAAAAAAAATGATAAGAATGAATTTGTAGGTTTTATGAATGTAACTGATGAGGAAGTTTATCTTAGTAACGTAAAACCGGGTGAAAAATGCGAATTCAAAGTAAAACCTTTCAAAATGGTTGACGGAGAACGTGAATTTACCAGAATTAATGCTAAATGCAAAGCAGAGGTTTATAATACGTCGGAGATTAAGGCAGTTATTAATGAAGCGTTTGGTAATAAAATAGCAATATCCTGGATTTTTGACGGTAATGTCGACGGATATGAAATCTTTAGCGGAGAAAAATCAATACTCAATATTGAGGACGGTTTTGCTCATATTGCTCTGCTTGACTTTTGTGAAGACAATTTTATTGTTAAGGGATATAAAAAAGTTAAAAATAAAATTTTATATACCTGTGAAGCAAAAGCTGTTTCTGTTTTATCAAAAAATAACAGATTGAATATGAAGCCTTGTAAAAAGTATAAGGTTTCCGTAATTATTCCTTCTTATAATTCGGAAGATTATATTTCACGGAGTATAAGTACTGTCTTGGGTGCAGATTTGGAAGAACTTGAACTTATTGTTGTCGATGACGGTTCTTCTGATAATACAAAAGGAATAATTGATTGGTACTGTGAAAAATATCCTTGCTATGTTAAGAAAATTTTTAAGCAAAATGGCGGAGTTGCAGATGCAAGAAACCATGGAATAGCGGCTGCACAGGGAGAATACCTTGCTTTTATGGATAATGACGATATGATTAGACCTGACGGTTATTCAGCACTTTATAGCGCAATTAAAAAGACAAAATCAGATATTGCCATTGCTCCTCTATACAGAATTGACAGCGACCAGTACACGCCTCGTCACGTTCTGAAATTTAAAGAAAATATAACTCATGATATTGATGATTATTTGAAGTTAATATACTCTGACGGATATAACAATATTGGTGTTTGGAATAAACTTTATAAGACTTCACTTGTTCAAAAACATCCGTTTGGGCTGCTTGCATATGAAGATGTGTCTTGGACACCTTACATTCTTTCCTGGGCAGATAAGTTCTGTTATATTCACAAAATGTGTTATGAATGGGATAGAAAAATTCGTCCTGAAACATTTTCTAATGTCCTTTCAAACCGTTCTGCAAAAGAGAAGTTTCAAGAAAGATATCAGGCTTTCAGATTTTTCCTTGATAACGGAAACCCTAAAAGAAAAGAATGCCTCTATTATATAATGGCTAAACGTTTATTTAATCAGGGAGGTGCTGCAAAATATGAAGGCTATTACGATGCAATTCGTGATATGGCGCCCTATTTAAAAAATAATAAATATTTAAAAGAAGATGCCGAATATTCCAGACTTTTAGCTCCGTATATAACCTAAAAAAAAACGACCACAGGTCGTTTTATTAAGGGAAAAGGGAAAATATTTATTTATACATCATACGCTTTAAATCATGATCACTCATTATTATGCATGATGCTTCTTCTATCTTTAATACTTTAATAATTTCCAGCGTTACTGGATTTGAGGATTAGACTTTGTCTATCCGAACGTTTTGAAAGTAGATTCAGTGTTCTTTTCAATAACTTTTTGTACGGCATCCATTTCAGTGGAAATTGCATCTTGCTCCGTATCTAATTGTTTTAATCTTAATTCTAAGTTTTTATCTTCTGATTGAATAATTTCAATCTTAGCATTAATTTCCTGAATAGATTGATCGTATTGATACTTGTCGTATTCATACTGGTTCATCGCATCATCGTATTTAGCTTGATCCGTTAAAGTGTTTGTAGTAACAGCATAAGTCACTTCATCCGCTTCTCCCGGTCTTAATGTAACGTTAATTATACGTCCGGAAGCATCCTGCTCAAGTCTTGCAGTAACCCCTTTAACTTCTTCAGTCTTTTGAGCAGACCCGATTGTATAAGCAGGAATGTTGCTTTGTGAAGAACCAGTGTCAGAATAAATCGCAGAGTCTAATACTTCTTTCTTGCAGAAGTATGGAGACCAAGTCCCTGTAGAAGTGTTTTGAACATATCTAACCATCCAATCCGCTTCACCGTATTGTTTGTTAAGAATTTCAATATATTCGTTTTCTTCTTTCATTAATTTCTTTAATTGATCGTTAGATAATGTGTTTAGATATTCGTCATTACCTTTGAAAGCTTCTAATTCTTCATCAGTCATATCATCAATATCGGCATCATCTCTGGTTTGCATTTGTCTGAGCTCTTTAGCCCCAACATTGTAAGTATATGACCCGTCGTCATTTTGTTTTCTTGTGACAATAGATTGTCCTGCCGCAATAGCCGCAAAATCATCAGTCCAAGAAGAAGTATAGCTTATTAAATATTCACCGTTGCTTTGCGCAATCATAGAAGAAATCGAATTGCTTAAAGCTCCGTCTTCGAAAGTGTAAACAGTCTTAGTATAATCGGCAACCGATGGCGGAACCGGCACAGACATCCCTAACAACTGGTTGTAATAGTTAGCAGATTGGTTAGACAAAGTAGTTCTTTGTTGGTTAATCTGTTGTCCTTCATATTCAACGTTTGTTTTTCTGGCTGTAAGTCCTAAGAACCTAGCCTGTGAAGCTGCCATACCCATGACATTTTCCCTTTCGTTTTTGTCCCTTGT
>ERZ779758.75-NODE-75-length-48813-cov-6.85459_pt1 | contig 48813 bp, 48 predicted proteins | sample MGYA00511256_ERZ779758 | MGnify/ENA primary metagenome ERZ779758 (study PRJEB29588, sample SAMEA2162460) | human gut metagenome | biome: human gut; feature: human-associated habitat; material: faeces | place: Denmark | collected 2008/2010 ... | reverse complement strand
CGCCCCCCCCCCCACTGCCGTAGCCGCTTGACCCGCCACATTGGGGCTTTTAGGAATTTTTTAGGACACTCATGCGCATTTACCTTAGCTGAGGTGCTAATTACTCTCGGCATTATTGGTGTGGTTGCGGCAATGACTTTACCTATTCTGGTAGCAAACTACAAAAAACAAGTTACGGTTACACAGTTAAAAAAGGCTTATACAGAAATATCCCAGGCCATAAAACTTTCAGAACTGCAAAACGGTGATACTTCAAGCTGGGACTTTACTTTAAGCGGAACAGATTTTTATTACAGATATTTACAAGGTTATTTTATTAAAAATAAAGAGGTTCAAAATAGAGAATTTAAAAACGAATATATAGTAAACAATTTAAACGGTACAAAATGCACGTCAGAAGTTTGGTGCACACGACAAGACAGCTTTTATATATATCTGAACAACGGTTCAATCATGGGCATCATGACACATGAGGGACAGTCAAAATATAAATCCGTTACGGTTGATATTAACGGTTTTAAAAAGCCTAATCAGCTAGGAAAAGATTTTTTTGTATTTTCAATTATTTCACCTGACGGACTTGTCCCGTACGGTTATAAAGATGGTGGTATCAGCGCAATGAAATATGATACACTTGACAGAAATAAATTGAAAAGCACAGTGGAATATGCCTGTAATACTAAAAGTAAAGGGATTTGGTGTTCAGCATTAATCATTGCAGACGGATGGGAAATCAAAGACGATTATCCGTGGTAAATATAACAGTTCTTGCAACTGCAACCATTGTCCAGAACACAAATTGTATTTGAGGTCTGAAAAATACAGTGTCAACAAGTCCGTGTATGCATACGGCACATATTGAGATTAATGCGGTTGAAACAATTATTACATCTTTTGTATTTGAAGATTTTAGTATAAATTTGACCGCATTTTTTATTAATGTTATTAAAAATCCCACAAATGCTGTCAGAGCAAAAATACCGCTTTCAACACCGATTTCTAAGAAAATATTATATGCACTTAAAGCATCAAAACCTGTTTTCATATAAAGCCCGTAAATCTCACGGAAATTTTGATTACCTACTCCTATGCCCAAAAGCCAGTTGTCTTTAAACATTTCAACAGAAGAATTATATACATTAAACCTGAAAGAATTTGAAGAATCCTGTCTCATTGCAAAAATAGATAAAACTCTTGCCCGTAAAGACGAAACAAGAAGCAGTGCAGCTGTGGCAAATGCAATTACACCGCCTGCAACTGACAGATATATCTGCTTATAATTTTCCCACAAATATTTAGCCGATACAGCAAACATACCGGTAATAATTACCAGCATTCCGATATAAGACCCTCTGCATCCTGTTAAAAATAAAGTTAATGTTGAAAGAAACGCCAAAACCAGACTTCCTGATGCAAACCTGTATTTTTTATCATTAAGAAAATAAGCTGCCATACCGTAAATTGCAGGAATACCCGCAACAAAATATCCTCCCAAAAGGTTCGGATTATAAGGCTTTAATGTTCCGTAAACTCTTGTCATTACCTCTTCAGGATTTAATTTTGAAACATCCTGCCAGGTAGAAATTTCTTCTACATGCGCAAAGTTTTGCAAAAATCCGGCAACAGCTTCAAAACTTACACAAACCCCAATTGCTGAAAGAATAAATGGTATTTTGGACTTGTTATTTTTCAAGTACTGAACCATTGAAAAATAAAATCCCAAATATGTAAAAGTCTTTAAAAAACCTTTTAAACTCAAATGAAACAGCGTAGAACCCGCTAAGCTGATAATTACAAACATAAAATAGGTCAAAAGCCATAGTTCAAATCCACAGGAAGATAATCTTTCCTCAGGTTTAGTCAATATTTTAATAACAGTTAAAAATACAGTAATAAGAGCAATAAAACCTATTACATCGGACGACATTACGGTAGATGCCAAAAACACCGCAATAATTGACACCAAAATGAGTTTGTCTATATGCTGTAAAAACAAGCTGTTTTCATATAAGTATTTAGATTTTTCCTGAGTAAATTTTAATATATTATTGAACATCGTCATCTGTGTTTATTGAATTATGGAACTTATCATCATCTGTAACAGGCATAACTTTTAAATCAGATACAGTACCCGTAAATTTATAATCTTTACCTTCTAAAGTAATAGGAAGTCCCATTTTAATTTTGTTACCGCCAACAACTGCACCATCCTTAGTAATTTTTGCCGTATCAGTCAAAGTTACGATTATATCATACATATAAGCCTGTGAAACATCATCTACAACAAGAACTTTTTTATTATTTATAACAGGTAAAACAACTTTTTTTCTGTCAGCTTTAACCTCAAGAATATCCAAATCGGTATAAGGAACGTTTCTTATGCTGATAAAAGTCTTTTCATTTGCTTTTAGCGGTATTGCGCCTCCTGTAAGAGTAACTCCTCTTATAAATACTTGAAATGATATTTTAGAAGTTGCTTCAATCTGTTTTGCAGCAGTTTGTCTGAAATTCTTGTAAGTAAAAAATCCGACAATTAAAGCAATAATAATGCCGACAATTACAATTAAATCAACAGGTTTAATTTTTTTTAAAAGTTCTAAAAATTTGTTCATAAAAACTCTCCATAATATTCTTTAAAATCGGATTACAGTTTTTCAACGGCATCCAAAATTTCATTAACGGTAGTAGTAGCACAACCGAATTGTCTGACTACAATACTTGCCGCAATATTTCCAATAATAGCAGCATACGCCGGATCAGCACCGGCAGCAAGAGCAAGTGTATAAACAGCAGTAACTGTATCACCGGCACCTGTAACATCAAAAACTTCTGATTTATTAAAAACAGGAATTTTTGTATAATTACCGTTCGGTCTGGCAACAAACATACCGTCGGCTCCGCAGGTAATAAGTATTGATCTTGCATTTGTTTCATTTAACAATTTATCACCTGCAAGTTTTAAGTCTTCTTCACCGTTAATAAAAAATCCTACTGACTTCTGGGTATCAGGAAGATTCGGTGTCATAGACGTAATATTTTTATATGTATGCAAATCTTTCTGCGCATCAACAACGATAACTTTATTATGCTGATTAGCAAGTTTTATGGTTTCCTGAATAATTCGTGGAGTAAGTGTTCCGATATGGTAATCAGATAAAATTACAGCATCGTGCTCAGGAACAGCTCTTTCAATTTGCCTTAAAACCTCTTCTTCTATTTCAGGACTTAACAAAGCATTGGTTTGTCTGTCAATACGAACAATCTGCTGTGTTATGGAAGTTGTAATAGAACCTGAGATACGAGTTTTGGTAGTGGTTTTTCTTGAAGGATCAACAACAAGTCTTCCGCAATTTACCTTTGCCTTTTCAAATGTTTCTCTAAGCTGTCCTGCCTGAAAGTCGTCACCGCAAACACCGATAACACTCACTTTACCGTCATTCAATGTAGAAACGTTATGTGCAGCATTGGAAGCAGCTCCGAGAATTAACTTTGTATTTGAATGAAGCAAAATCAATACCGGTGCTTCCCTGGAAATTCTTTCGGCATCACCGTATATCATTTCATCAATAGCTAAATCACCTATAACCAGAACTTTTGGTTCATATAATTTTTTAATATAAGAAACTAATTGTTCTTTATTGATATACATAAAATAACTTCCTTGTATAAAAAAATACTAACACAAACATGAATTTTCGCAAAAATAATAAAACAAAGAGAATTGTAAACTTTTTAAAAAATTTATAGCAAAAAAATTTTTTTTTACGATTTAATATATAATAATCAAAACTAGAAAGGCTGGAAGCATGATTACCTCAGTTCAAAATATAAATTTTACCCGATGTAATACAATAGCTCGAAATCAGAATAAAAATATAACTTACCCAAAATTATCACAATCTCAGGCTTGTGACAGTGTAAGTTTTACAGGCGGCAAAATGCCAAAAATCAAATTATCATCAGAAAGCACAGAACTTATCAGGGAATTTGCTAAAAAGCTGCAACTAAATAAATTATATAAATTTGATAAACCTGATGTTCAAACTTTCCACGTAACAGCTATTGCATCTAAAAATCATCCTGAAAACAGAATTCTTTATGTTCAATATTCAGGCTATGCAAAAGATAATATGACAAAACACTTAAAATGTGCAATAAGTAATTCAGGTCAAGTTTTCGAAGATAATCAGCTGACCAATAAAGCAAAAGATGTTACTGCTTATGAAGAAATAATACCTGAATTAATAAGTTACGCATCAAAAGAATTAAAGGTGTCTTGAAGAAGGACTGATTAGCATTTGAGCAAGTTTATCGGCACCTTCAAATTCACGTGCCCTTAAAATATTTGCCGCCATTTCTTTGTCGTAATCTACAAATCTGTGTTCGATAGAGAAACCGCCGTCTTGAAATTCGGCAATAACATAACAAGCTTTAGGATCTTGCGTGAACGGACGTCCGACACTGCCTACATTAACCACAGTCTGTTTCTTGCTTGTCTGATACCCGCATGGAATATGTGTATGACCGCAAAAAATAATGTCGGCATCAGTACCCTCTAATATTTCTTCAACTTTTTTTATCGACAAATCAGGCAATATATCTTCATTATTACGTCTGGGAGACCCATGAACAAGAAGCACCTTTACTCCTTCAACCGTAAGTTCTTTTTGAGGAGGTAAGCTTCTAAGATAATCTTTCATTTCATCTTCAATAAAATAAACATCATCAGCAAGTGCATTTGCCATTACAGGAAAAATATTTTTCACATTTTCCATAATTTCAGGTGAAAAATCAGCAATCATTTTATCTGTATTCCCCTGTATTACAACCCAATCAGGCTTTTTAGAAATCAAATCAATAATTAATCTTGGCTGCGGACCTGCCATTGCCAAATCACCAAGACAAAAAACTTTTTCAACATTATTTGATTTCATATCATTCATAACACTTTCAAGAGCCTGAAAATTACCGTGTATATCAGAAATTACTGCGACTTTCATTAATTACCTCCAAATATCTTCTTTGTGATAAAATAATAATATGATAAAAAGAAGAAAATCAAAAGAATTAACAATAGGAAATGTAAAAATAGGAAACGGAGCTTTAATAAGTGTCCAATCCATGTGCAACACCGACACCCGTGATGTCAAAACAACTATTAATCAAATAAATGAAATGGCAGAAAAAGGCTGTGAGCTTGTAAGATTAGCAGTATTAAATAAAGATGCTGCAGATGCAATAAAAGACATTGTAAAAAAATCACCTGTTCCGTTAATTGCAGATATACATTTTGATTACAGACTTGCAATACAGTGTATAAATAACGGGATTAATGCTCTCAGATTAAACCCGGGCAACATTGGAAAAAGAGAAAATGTTGAAAAAGTCGTTGCACTTGCAAAACAACAGCAAATACCTATAAGAATAGGCGTAAATGCCGGTTCTTTGGAAAAAAATTTGCAGGATAAAGATATTCCTTTATCGGAAAAAATGGTTATCAGTGCGCTTGGACATATTAAAATTTTAGAAGATCTTGATTTTGATCTTATTAAAGTTTCATTAAAATCATCAGATGTCTTAACAACAATTGAAGCTTACCGTTCAATTGCAGAAAAAATCCCTTATCCTCTGCATCTTGGAGTAACTGAGGCAGGAACTTTGAGAGGCGGACTTATTAAATCATCTGTCGGATTAGGAACTTTGCTTGCAGAAGGTATCGGAGATACAATCAGAGTTTCTCTGACAGAAAATCCTGTAGAAGAAGTCAGTGCAGGTTTTGAAATTTTAAAAAGTTTAGGTCTGAGAGAAAAAGGTGTCAACTTTGTTTCCTGCCCGACTTGCGGAAGAACACAAATTGACCTTATTGCACTCGCAAAAAAAGTTGAAGAAAGATTTAAAAACCTGAAAGAACCCATAACCATAGCAACAATGGGATGTGCGGTAAACGGTCCCGGCGAAGCCAAACATGCAGATTACGGCATTGCAGGAGGCATTAATGAGGGTTACATTTTCAAAAAAGGTGAAATTATAGCAAAAGTACCTGAAGACCAACTTCTTGAAAAGTTAGAAGAAATTATAACAAAATCATCCAAATAATATATGATTTATTTATGTAAAGAAATTATAATAATTTTGTAACTACTCATGAAAAGTACTATAATGTTATAAACAGAGGTGGAAATGAAAAAAGTTTTATTAATTTTAAGTTTAATAGGTTTAGTAACTCTGCCGGCTTGCGCAGAATTAACAGTGTCAGATACATCTGCTGATGAATATTTAAGAAATCACGGATATTCTCAATCAACAATCAATATAGTTAACAAAACAAAAGCACAAGTTAACGGAGAACCTTTAACCGAACCTGTTGAACAAGAATATTATAACCAGCCGTTTGTTAAATGGTTCAGAAAATTTGTAATGTATATTGATCCTTCACTTGATGACCACTCATTTATGAATGATCATAACATTCATACTTCTCCAAGTTATGAAGATCTATAGAGAATTTAACAAAGTTTCCACTCTGTTTATAACTTTATTATTATTTTCTTTAAGTACTGCTTATGGTGCTCAGTCCGGATATTTAGAGTACAACTCTGTTTTATTTGACTATTCAAAATTAAATGCAGCAGAAATTCAAAAAGAAGCGGATGAATATTTCGATAAGTTCTTAACTTCTTCCGATGAACTGTTTAAAGAAAATTACTTAAACGCTGCCATGAGCAAATACTATGTTCTGACCAAAATTGATTACTCACAAATCAAGCCATATATACAACTTGCACGTATTTATGATGAAAAAAATCATAACAGATTGGCAAAAGAATATTTTTACAAGGCTACAAACCTTGATACAAATAACCCTTATGCCAATTTTTATTTCGGAGAATTTTATTATAAAAGAAATGATTACAAAAGAGCTTTGCGTTACTACAACATCGCATACAATAACGGATTGAATAATCGTTATGATTTAAATTTAAGACTTGCAACAATTTATGAAAAATTTGCAGATTTAGTTAACGCAAAAAAGTTTTATGAGGTATCATATTCATTGAACCCGAAAGCTACAGAATTACAGCAAAAAATTCAATCATTAAACGGGTTAAACTATGACAAGTCAGAATATTATCATTTTATCAGGGAGTAGGAGGCAAATGAGACTTAAACACATAATAACAACTTTTGCAGTAATAGCTCTAACAGCTGCAAATTGTATGGCTGATGAAATATCACCTATGTTGACTGCGAGAAGAAGACCTTCATTAACAGAACAAAAACAGCCTGTGGTAACAGAACCTTCAACCTGTCTTGATAATAGTGAGATGAACCTTGTAATCCCTGAAGAAACTGCCCCTGTATTTAAACCTTACCAGCTTTCTAAAGGCGAAGTGTTATTCAGTTATACAAAAGCATGGATTAATGCTATTGATCCTACTGCTTATACTAACAGAAGCGGAAGTTACCTTCCAGGTGCAAGAGGTATAAATCAGCTTGTAATTTATACTCCTAACTACGGTCCTAGAACAAATACAAATGAATTCGGCGCAGAAGCAGTAGTGGAAGACAATACTGTAACAGAACTTTCCGGTGCTGATTCTTTAATTCCCCCAAACGGAATTGTAATCAGCGGACATGGAAAAGCTAAAACCTGGATGAATACAAGCATAAAAGTCGGCACAAAAATTTATATCGACAGATCATCAAACCTTGTATACACTTATACAACTTCAGAAAGTTATATTTTTGAATCAGAAAAAAAAATTTCCGAAGCCGAACAAATGCTGAGCTATTATCGTGCAATCAGTCCCGATTATAACTGGAAACTTCCAAACAGTTACATCAATGATGCAAGAGATTATTTAAAAAAAGCAAGAAAAAATCCCGACGAAGTTCAGAAATATTCAAAACTTGCAATAGAAGCATCAAATGATGCCATAAAAAGTGTTGTGCCTTATAAAAAAGGCGAATTAAAAGGTATATGGCTCAGACCAACAGAAACAAGCGAAGCAGAAATTATAGCAACTCTTAACAGATTACAGCAGACAGGAATAGATAACGTGTTTATAGAAACCTATTTCCACGGTAAAACAATATTCCCGAGTAAAACCATGATGGCTTACGGTTTCACACCTCAATATGAAAAATTTACAGGGATTGATCCTCTTGAAATTTGGATTAGAGAAGCACATAAAAGAGGTATAAAAGTACATACCTGGTTTGAAACTTTTTATGCAGGAAACCAGTCGCCAAATGATAATCCGAACAGTATACTTGCCAAAAATCCTTCATGGGGTAACAAAACCAAAAAGGATTACGCATCAACTCTGCCTTCAAAATCAGCATCCGAACATAACGGATATTTCTTAGACCCTGCAAACCCGTATGTTCAGGACTTCTTATTGAAATTGACCGATGAAATTATCACAAGATACAAACCTGACGGTATAAACATTGATTACATAAGATATCCAAATACTGTAGGCACAGGCGAAGCATCAAGCTGGGGATACACTGAGTATGCAAGAAATGATTTCAAAAGTATTTTCGGTGTAGATCCAATTGATTTAGTAAAATCAGATCCGCTTTGGCTCGAATGGAACAATTACAGACGTGAAAAAATAACATCTATGGTTAAAAAGATAGGCGAACAAGGCAGAAAATCCAACACTTATATAAGTGCTGTAATTTTTCCTGACAGACAAGCTGCACTTGATAACAAGCAGCAGGACTGGAAAACCTGGACTACACGCAACTATTTAAATGCGTTCACTCCGTTATTCCTAACCTGTGATTCTAAAATGGCTAACCAGATGATGCAGGATGTTTTGAAAGTTAAATCACCAAACACAGACTTTTATGCAGGTTTGTTCGTAACATTTATGAGCGGAACTGATGAAGATTTAATCAGACAAATTCACGAGGCAAGAAAAGTAAATGCAAACGGAGTAATATTATTTGATTATGCACACCTTAATAATAAATATGTAAATACGCTTTCTACAAGTGTATTTGCTTCACACTCACCAATCAGAGGAAGGCAGTTGTATCAGCCGCAGCCGCAAATTCAACCGTCGAAAAAACGCAAAGGCTGGTGGATATTTAAATAAACTTAAAAAACGGGATAACCTCCCGTTTTTTGGTATATTATTATATCAATGATTAGAAATGCAATAAATACTTCTCTACAAAATAAAAATGCAGTAATGTTTATTACAGCAATTATTTTTATGACAGGGATACTGGCATACTTTAATGACAATGCAATTCTTTGTTCTGCAATTTTAAGCGTGCTCGGAATAATCGCAATCCTTAAAAATTACCTTTCCGGTAAATATGTTCTTTTCTGGATTTTTGTATTTTATTTCGGCTTTTTTAATTCATATTTTAGAATTCATACAACTGACGGGCTTTTATCTTATGCACCTGTTGAGGCGAAAATCGAAGGGCAGATAGTTACTATACCCAACAGCAACACTCCTGATAAAACCAAATTTTTCTTTAACGCTTATAAAATTAACGGAGAAAACGTCAATGGAAAAACTCTGGTTACATTGACGGGTGAGGATTTTTCGCAATATAAAGTCGGAAATTTTTATGAGCTTTCCGGAAAACTTCGCACTCCTTTTAAAGCCAGCAACCCTTCGCAGTTTGATTACGGAAAATATTTAAGAAACTTTGATACATTCACTGTATTTTACAGTGATAATGCTAAATTGTTAAAATCAAAACTTTCATTCAAATGGAAGTTTCTTCAAAATTTAAACAATCTTAGGGATAAAATTGTAAATGTTCACGCACAATATTTAAAATCACCGAACCTTGAAATCTTAGGCGGGATAGTATTTGGTGACGATGCGGTTGCGCCTCCGGATTATATCAAAACCTCATTTGTAAATTCAGGTCTGCTTCATATACTTGCGGCATCAGGAATGAACGTTGCATTTATCTACGGTTTCTGGGTATTTTTCCTTAAACGCATACGGGCTCCGTTTAAATTTACTGTTCTTACAGGTATGGGAATTGTAATAATTTACACAATGATGACAGGTCTGGGTGCATCCGTAATCCGTGCTGCATTAATGCTTCTCCTCATTCTGATAGGAAAACTTATTGACAGAGATGCACACAGTGTCTCGCTGTTGTCTGTTGTTGCTTTAATAATGTTGATTTATAATCCTGCCTTTATAAATGATGTAGGCTTTCAGTTATCATTTATAGTTACATTCGGTCTGCTGACAACTGCGAATGTAATTTTTGACAGATATAAAGAATTACCGTTACCAAACTGGCTCACGGGAGCAATTCTTATTCCGATTGTTGCCCAAATCTGGGTTGCACCAATACAAATGTTTTATTTTAATACGATAAGTCTTTATTCTGTATTTGCAAACGTTTTAAGTATGCCTTTTCTTAGCATAATAAGTTTTGGCGGCTTTGTAAGTTCTATTATTGCAATATTTACTCCATACACAGATAAAATCTGTATGGTAATAGATTTTGTTTTAAACTATGTATTGCATATTCTTGTTTTTATATCAAATTTCTTTGCAACTCTTCCGAATTCACTAATCACAACAACCCACCCGAGTGTAATTCAGGTAATTATATATTATACAATAATACTTTTATTAACGCTTGCTATCAAAACAGGTTTTTCCAAAAAACTTGTAATGACCTGTGTAACTCTTGGATTAATCCTTTGTATTTCTACAATTTCTTTTCCTTCCAAAGATTTGCAGATAATAACGTTTGATGTTCAAAATGCTGACTGCTTTCTAATCAAAACACCGCAAAATAAATACTTTATCATTGACACTGGCAGAGCCGGCTACAAAGGAAGCAAAGCTCAGGCAAATTCAATCATCATAAAATATTTAAAAGACAGAGGTATTAAAAATATTGAAGGTCTGATTATAACTCACTTTGATAATGATCATTCAGGCGGTGCCGTGGACATTATGAAAAATCTAAATGTAAAACAGGTTTATATAAATTCTTTCAAAGATAAAACAATGACCTCAATAAATATCTACAAAACTCTAAGAGAATTAAATATTCCTGTTCAAATACCTCAAAACAACAGCACAATTTACCTTGAAAATAATTTAAACCTGAAAGCCTATATCGCAAATGAACAAGAAGACAACGAAAAATCAGTTGTCACACTTTTAAGCTATAAGGATTTTGATATGCTCTTTACCGGTGATGCAGGAATTCAGGCATTCAACAACATAAAAGGTAATATTCCGCATAAAGTAGAGGTGCTAAAAGTCGGACACCACGGCGGTCCTCAAGTTGTTGATAACAATATGCTGGAACATTTAAATACACAAACATCCATAATCTCAACAGGTCCAAACGCATTCGGTCATCCCAATAAAGGTACGCTTGATATATTAAGAAAAACAGATATTTACAGAACTGACAGACATAATTCAATAAAGATTACATCAGACGGTAAAGTCTACAATATCTTTTTATATACACCTCAAAAAAGAAAATACATTCTTTCAAAAAAAATTAATGTGATAAATTAAACAAGAGCTCTTTTTTCTTCCAAAGCCGTATCAATTTCATCAATAATTAATTTTGCAGCTGCAACTTTATCTTCGGCAGCAGTAATAGGTCTTCCGACAACCATAAAATCAACACCTGAAAGTATAGCATGCTGCGGAGTATCAACTCTTACCTGATCATTAACAGAAGCCCAGGTAGGACGTGTTGCAGGGCATAGAATTAAGAAATCATCACCGAGTTCTTTTCTTATTCTTTTGGCATCCTCAGCACTTGCAACAACTCCGTCAAGTCCGCTTTCTTCCGCTACTTTAGCAAGTTGAAGAACGTAATCTTCAATACCTTTATCAACACATAATTCCGTTGTCAATGTTCTTTGCCCGAAACTAGAAAGCAGTGTCACACCTAAAATAGTCGGAGGTTCAATGCCCATAGATTTTGCAGCAGCACGTGATGCTTTAACAACAGAAGAAGTCATTTTAGAACCGCCCTGTATATGGACATTAAAAAAATCTATATTATTTTTCACCAAACTTATGCATGCTTTTTGTACAGTATGCGGAATATCATGAAACTTACAGTCATAATAACACTTTGCTCCGTGTTCTTCCAATAATCTGAAAGCCTCAAATCCGTAATTAACAATTAAAGGCAAACCTACCTTAAAGTAGCCTACATAATCTTTTAATTCTCTAACAAGAGCTTCAGCCTCTTTTAAATTATCAACGTCTAATGCTAAAATAATTCTGTCTTTAGCTGTTTTAGGTTTTTCTATCATATTAACAAGAATATTATCACCACGGCAAAATAAAATCAACCCTTAGCAGAATTAGGCTTTAGACCTATTTTTTTCAAATATCTTGTACATTCGATAATTTTATCATATCCGAGCATAATTCCAAGCATAAAATCATGCTCGGGAGAAAGCTTGTTTAAGCGTTTATCAAAAGTTGAAACTACTTTTATGCACTGTTCATTTCCAAAAAACACATTAATAGTTCTTTCTCCGGCAGGATTTATAACATAAGGAATTTTTTCTCTCTCAAGACGTTCCACAATATAATCTTTGTTTGAAGCCTTTTCTGTTGTAAGTATCAGGCTTCTCAATCCCTTTTTATATTCATATATATGATGAAGAAAAACTTTTAATTCAGAATGCTGGGTTTTATTTAAAGTTCTTATACCTGCGGTAAAAACAGGCATTGAAGTTACAGAAACATTGTTGTTATAGCGGTTACTATTGTTCCAGGAAACAGGTTGTACTCTCATACAATTAAGTTAGCTCAAACTAACTTAATTGTCAATAGTTATCTCCTCTGGTAATTCGGGCAAGTCTTTTGTATAAACACAGCCAAGTTTTTCAAGTTTTGAAATCTGGTTGATTATATTTCCTGTACCGTTCAGTTTTTTTAACGAGGTATTCAGATTGTCACGAATTTTCAAAAGCTCGCCCAGAAGAGCTGCAAACTTATCGTGAACACTTGTACAAAGTCTTGCCATTTCAATAACATTTTTATTCTGTCTGTCTACAACGTGGAAAGAATTAATTATTTTCAATGCTGCAAGAAGTGTAGAAGGCGATACGGGCATAACTTTATTTTTCCAGGCAAAATCCCACAAAGCACAATCATCACAAAACATCATTGAATAACAGCTTTCAATCGGAATGAACATTAATACATAATCAGGAGAAGCATCTTCAACCGAATAATCACGTTTTGAAAGTCCTGTAATATGCGCTTTGGTAGAATCTATAAACTGTCTTAAATGAACTTGTTTTTCATTATCATCTTCGGAATTTACATAACCGTCCCAAGCAGAAAAAGATGTTTTGCTGTCAATATAAATACATCTTCCCTCCGGCAGAAACACAGTTGCATCAGGACGACCTTCTGCTGTGCCCATTTGAATTTTATATTCTTCATCTTTTCTTAGCCCCGAAGCCTCAAGCACCCTTTCAAGAACAATTTCCCCCCATCTTCCTGCCGTTCTGTTATCGGCACGCATTACGTTTACAAGAGAATTAGCATCGTGTGAAATCTTATTGCCTGTTTCAAGAAAATTTTTAATATTTATATCGAATTTAGTAAAATTCTCATTTTCATATTTAAAGTTTTCTTCTGCACGTTTTTCAAAATCTTCAATACGCTCTTTAAAACGTTTAAAAAATTCTTCAAGTTTCTCTTTATTATGTTCTGAAAGTTCTGATGAGCTTTCTTTAAAAATCTTATTTGCAGTATTCTCAAAATACATCTTCATTTGCTCAAGCATCATATCCTGATTAGATTTATTATTTTTATTTATAAGCATAAACGGAATATACACACATAACCCGCCAACTAAAAAACCGCCTAAAAATATTAAAATTTCCATTCTTTTCTCCAGTTTATATATAACTTATTCAAAATTATACCACAATAAGATTAGTCCAAAAAGATTAGTACATAAAAAAATCAACCATGCGGCTGCAATCTCCGAAAGCATGGTGTAGAGCATGGCTGAGGCTTTTTATCAATCCAAAGATTTAGAGCGTTATCTCAAACTTCTACAAAAGTAATATCATTCCAAGCATGGATGCGGGACCCCCTCTAAAAGTTGTAGTATGTACAATGTAGAGGGAACCGTTAGGGAGATTAAATAAATGAGAGAGTTTAAAAGAAAATCAAGAGTTTTATTAATTGATGACAATGCAGACCATTTAAGAGGTATTAAAGAATTAATCACGCTTGAAAGCAGCTTTGATGTAGTAGGGGCAACAACAAGCGCAAACATCGGGATTAACCTGGCAAAAAAATATCGTCCCGACTTAATTCTTATGGATATCAATATGCCTGAAAAAGACGGTTTGCAAGCTATCCAGGAGATTGAAAAGCTTGATTTAGGTATCAAAATTATTGCACTAAGCGGCTATGATGATGCAGATTTAATCTTCCGTGCTATGAAAATCGGTGCTAAAGGATATGTGCTAAAAACTATGGCATCAGCTCAGCTTATTTATGCAATGGATGAAGTTGCAGCCGGCAAAATTTATCTTCCTACAGCACTAACATCAAGATTTTTCGAATACTTCCAACGTTCTTTCAAAAACGAAGCAGAAAATTCATCAGAAGAAAACTTACTCACCTATCTTACTGCAAGAGAGGAAGAAGTTTTGGAATTACTCACACAGGGTAATAACTACAAGGGTATTGCAGGTAAACTGTTTATATCAGAAACTACTGTTAAGACACACGTAAACAATATATTCCAAAAATTACAGGTTAATGACAGAACTCAAGCTGTTCTATACGCATTAAACAACGGTTTTGGAAACAGAAGACGAACTAAAATGGCAGTTTAATAAATAAAATCTGAAAGACATTAAAGGTTCGGCAAATCGCTGGGCCTTTATTTTTAAAGAGGGGTGAGATGAATAATTCAAATATCGTTTTTGAACAATCAAGATGCATAGCACATGAAATCAGAAATCACTTATCTATTTGTGAATTATACACACAAATTATTAAAAAGAACCTTGAAAACGAAGGTGTTGAGAACAAATCTGTTGATAATGCCTTAAACTGTATTAAAAAATCATTAAAGATAATGAGCAATTCACTTCTAGATTTAAAGTCTTTAAACAATTATGAAAAAAAAGTTTGCGATTTAAAATCAATTGTTGAACAAGGCGTTCAACTCTCAACAGTTTACATTCACGATAAAGATATTAAAATCAGCTGTAATCTTAAAGGCACTGCACCGGTTCTAATTGATGAAAACAAATTTTTAGCCTGTATAGTAAATATAATAAAAAATGCAATAGAAGCAATTGACAAAACAGGGAAAATTCATATTGAATTGAATATCAAAAAAGATATTGCTGAAATAAAATTTTCCAACAACGGTGAGCCTATATCTCAGGCAAAACAACAGGCTATATTCGATGAGGGATACACGACAAAATCAACAGGCAGCGGTCTTGGACTGCATATATGCAAGAATAATTTAAAAGCCCAAGATGCAATTTTAAAATTAAACAAATCAACTTTAGACATTACAGAGTTTGAAATTGACATACCTGTTTATAAATATTAGAGTTTAATTTTTAAACTTTTTCAAAAGATTTGAATTATTTTCTTCATGAGTTATCTCTGCTGCTGCAACAGGTTTTGCCTGAATATTATCTGCTGAATTTTCCGTCACAAACACACGGGGATCATCAATTTTATCCATAGCTTTCATAATACCGATTTTGCCTGCTTTTTTCTGAATACTTGTAAGCCATGCATTAAATGCATAAGGAACACCGATTATCACACCCAGCACAGGAACACCTGCAACAAGTCCGGTATTTATCAATGTCTTATAATTTTTATAATTGAAGTTCATACCCAATTCTTCCTGAAGCTCTTTGGGAATTTCTGTGCCTGTTTTGTTAGCTTTAGATTTTGCCCATATTTTTGTGCATTGTGCAAACATGTTACGTGTCCACTTAGCCAGAGGAGTTTGTTTAAAATGACTTGCAAAAAGCTCTGAAAATATTGATGAGATATCCTTTTTCTTTTCAGCAGCAACTGCCTCACTTACCCCCTGTCTGCCTATTTTGCCCAGTTCTGCAAGTAATGGCTCTGCAGCTTCTTTTAAAGCTTTATTTTGAGGGTATTCAAGAAAGGATTTTAAGTTTCCGTTGATAAGAGCTTGATGGAATTTTCTTACTGTGACTTTATCCTGTTGTTTAACAACAGAGTATAAATTATTTACTGCCGTTTTAATTGGAGATTTTGCATTAAAAGTTAAGTTAGTAAGCCAGTTGCCGACTTTTGTAATCGGGAATTTTCCTTTTGCAATCGAAACAGCCAGCAAACCTATACTTAAGGTCGAACCTATTGACCAGGCAGTCATTCCTACTTCTTTTGCAATATCACACCCTGCTTCAACATCTTCCGAGTATCTCTGAGACATTTCGTCTATTTCATCAAATGCTCTGAATACATTTTTTTGGAGATTTTGAGCCTCAATCTTTTGAGCTTCCGATACTTCTATTTCTTTAAATGCTTTTTGAATTTTTTCGTTTTCTTTTTGGGTTGTCTTTTTATATTTGTTATATTCACTCTTATCTTTGAAGTATTTGCCTATAAATGAAAAACTGCTGCCTAATTTTTCAAAAAATCCCTGTTTTTGTTTATCAGCTTTAATATTTTCAGCTTTTTTCATATCTTCATCAGAATAAGCCATTAATCTTGCAGGATTTTTCATTATATCCTGTCTTGCTTTGTAACGCCCTATTCTTGAAGCTGTTTTCTGCTCAACCGTACCTGTCATTGATATTCCAAGAGATGTCAAAACAGGAACCGCAAATGAAACTATTTTATTCACCTTAGGGCTTACTTTAAAAGCTTTTAATATTTGATTAATCCCAAAACCTAAAGGAATAGCCGCAAGCCACGAAACTGTTTGCAGAGTATCAAATGCATTTTCAAGATTTTCCGAATATTCCTCGGCTTTTATATTAATTTCTTTAACAGCATCAACAATCAATTCTTTGTCTTCTTGAGCTTGTTGAAGTTTTTCAGCGCTGAGATTTTCATTCAAAGCTTTTAGTTTTTCAATTTCTTGCGGATCTTTTTGAGCAAGCCATTGTTCATAAGCTTTTTTATCCTTAGCAACATCTTTAAGCTCTTTAATCATTTTAGAGATACTGTTACGTTCTTTTTCATCAGGATATTTCTTCGCAATCTCTTTTGCTTTCTCCATCTGTTCAGGAGTATAAACGACAAAGTTTTCAAGACCTTTAAGCTCATTTTGTTTAGCCTGATATCTGCCTATTCTTGAAGCTTCTTTCTGTTTTGATGTACTCCATAAAATCATACCTATAGTAGAAGCAAGCATTACGCCCAGCAAAACAAAAGGTCCACGTGTCTGAACTTTTCTGCTTATATTTGCAGCTTTTTCTGATAATTTATTATATTCTTTAAGCTTAATTTTTGTTTGTTCATCCGTAATATTTTTGCCATTAACTTCCGCATTAATTTTCTTCATTTTTTCTTTAATTTTAGCAGTCAGTTTCTTGTCTGCGAAGTTTATAATCGGAATTTGAGCTAAAGCAAGACCCAAAATAGGAACAGCAGATAACATACTCGTTAGCTGTTCCATATTTTCACAGTTATCTTCCGAACGTGCATCCATAATTTCCGTAGCCCTGACTACTGCCTGTGCACGCTTATTGGTTAATTCCAATTTATCCTGAGGAATATCAAGTTCTTTTGCAAGATACTCTTTTCTCGCTCTTTCATCAGCCTGAACCTGTTCCCACTCATCATATTTGTTATAATTTTTTCTTACTTCATTAATTGAATTTAAAAATTGTCCCATTTTTCCCTGCAAATTTTTTACTTAATAAGATAAAAACACGAACAAAATAAAAATTGACAGTTCTTGCATCGCATCCTATCCTATCCTATCCTATAAGAGAGTATACAAGGGTTTCAGGCATTTTAAAAATAAACTTTACATAATTTAACAATTCAATTCTTATAAAGCAATATTAATTTTTTCAAATCTTTTATATTAATATAATATATTTGTACGGCAATCATGTCAGGAATTGATAATTTTTTAAATAAAAAAGGGCAAACCCAATATTACATTACTCCACAGGCATCAAATAATGCCGTTCAAAACGATACAATTTCCAAAGAAACAGTAAAAACTTCAAATATTCGTGATGAATTTATTAAAGAGAAAAAGAATAACGGACTTGTCGGAAAATTTTATAATTTTTTAAAGAATAAAACAAACTTTGGTATAGGTTCCAAATCTGTAGAAAAAGAAATTGATAAATTTGAAAAAGGCGAGATTAAAGAAGAACAGGTTAAAGAAAAAATTTCCCAATACAGGATTTCTCAGGAAAACGCCGTTCAATCCACAGGAGATATAGCTTCAGCAGCAGTAACTGTTTCATCTTATTTTCTTGCAAACAAACATATTAAAAATTTGAGAGCACAAATAGAACTCGATGCATTACCTCTGGCAATAAGAAATATTAAAAAATATCCTGAAGGCAAAAGATACAAACATTATATTAAGACTGAAAACATTGTAAAGTCCAAATCTAAAACAATGCTTGTTATGCTGCCGCTTCTTGCAATTGCAGGCGGAATTACAAAATTGGTTTACGGTAAAGTCGAAAGAACAGGCTCTAAAGAATTCAAAGTTGATAAAAAAGCATTTACCGACAAAAAAGCACTTAAAGCAGAAAAGAAAAAAGCACGTAAAGCCAAAAGAAAGGCTAACTTCAAAAACTTTGCAACAGGGGCATTAAACGGAATGCTTGCACCTGTTACCGCTTTAGCAGGCGGAATTGTCGGAGTTCCCACATATCTTCTTGCAACAACAGGGGTAAGATATGCATCAAGTAAAAACGACGGTAAAGATAAATCATTTAATGATTTTACAAAATCACTTAAAGATAATGCCGCTGTAAATACCATAACAGCTGCCGCTATTGCAGTTCCATCGATTAAAAAAGCTCATTACAACAAAATATTTGATATAAATTTAGATAAGGTTGTACAAAAACTTAAAGGACATGAACTACAGCTTCCTGACCTGCCTTCATCAAAATCAGCATATCAGGAACTTGAAGATTTAATGTTGAATTCAGAAAACATAAAGAAAATTTTAAAACCTGAAAATTATATTGAAAACCGGACTTTAGAAAGCGATATAACTAAATTAACAGACGAAAATATATTTGCCGTAAAATTCCTTCAAATAAAAAACAGCGGTATCTTTACAGGACATAATCCTTATCGTGAAATTTCAGAAGCACTGCGTGAAAGCTGCCCGCCAACCAGAACCATTGAACAGGCTCAAGAACATATTAACAAATTGTGGGGCTCAGACGATTATAAAGTTTCAAAACTTCTCGGTGTGGGTACTATTGCTGAAACATATCTTGCGAAAGACAAATCAGGAAAAGAAGTATGTATCAAAGTTTTAAAAGAAGGTATCAATGCTGAAAAAATAGCAAGAGATAAAGAGAAATTTCTCAAACTTATTAAAGGTGATACTCCTGAAAATCAACTGACAGATAATCAAAAATACCTGATAAGAAACCTTAACGATCTTGCAGAAGGTATATCAAAAGAAGTTGATTTTATAAATGAAATGAACGCTGCAAAAGAACTTAAAAAATTCACTAAAACTGCTGACGTTGTAGTGCCTATGGAAGCAAAACAAGGCATTTATGTAATGGAAAAAGCTCCGGGTATAAGTGTTAAAACACTTGTTGATTACTATGACTGCGAAAGAGATATAAAATGGCTTACAAAATGGTCAAAAGAAGAACCTGACAATAAATGGTATAAAGAAGAAATCCAAAGAGTCAAAGAAAAAATGGAAAAAATTAAATCACGTTCACCTGAATTTGAAGCATTTGATATGAAGCCTTCCCAAATCAAAAAACTTCTGAAAACATATATTGATTTGCAGGTAGAACAATTCTCTAAAGTAGATAAAAACGGAAAAGTTATTCACGCCGACATTCACCCCGGAAATATTTTCATAAATCTGGAAGCGCTAAAAAGCGGCAAAGGCAAATTATTTACTCTGATTGATACCGGAAATACAATTACATTAACAAAAGAACAGTCCCTAGCCTCTTTAAAAGTTGTCGGATTTATTAAAAACGGAAATACAAAAGACTTAACAAATATTGTTCTGAAAGATGCTATTCTGCCTCAAGGATTAACAAAAGAAAAAGCGGCAGAATTAGTCGAAAATGATTTAAAGAAAATTTTCTTTGATAATCAAACAAAAATTCAATCTATGAACATGGATACTTTCTATGTACTTTCTGAAAATATTTTGAGAAAATATAATATCATTCCAAATAATACACAGTTGAATTTAAATAAGGCTAAAATTTCCGCCCAAAACTCTTTCAAAAATTTATTTAACTCATTCTTTGAGAAAAAATACGGTGACAAAAATTGGTCAACAACCTCTAAAGCCGAAATGGCTGCAGCTATATCAAGAGCTTTGGCAGACGGTGCTGAAATCGGCATAAAAATGACATCGGCTCAGACTATGCAGGAAAGTAAAAACCTGTTCCAAATGTCCTGGAAAGAAGCTATAAAATTCCTAAGAAATAAAAATATGCTTAAGACAAACAGCGAAGAATATTTGACCTATAAAATGAAACAAAATATACCCGGACCAAAAATCAAAGAAGAAGAAATTCTTGAAAAAATTAAATAACAATAAATTTCTACAGAATCTTACGGCGGGTAGAGCGATTACGCTCCCTATTCGTTAAATTCCTGAATTGAAATTGATTCAACACCTTTCAGCTGCTGATATGTCTTATACATATTCTGAATAGGTTTTTGACCGATATAATCAAGTATAACAACTATTTTAGTCAGATTTTCATCCTGCTTGTTAAGCTTTTTGGAAATTTCTTTTAAATGTTTGCTGTTCTCAATAATATAATCATAAATATCACTAGAATTTTCATTCAAACAAGAAATACTTATTTTTAACCTTTTAGTATTTTTTGTACTGCAAACTAAAACATTTTTCTCAAATAAACGAACAGACACAAGTATAATTATAGAAAGTATTGTTGAAACAATAGCAAGTCCGTACATACCCGCACCGCAAGCCATACCGATAACGGCAGAAACCCATAATGTAGCAGCTGTAGTTAAGCCGAATACCGTAGCACCGTGACGTAAAACAGTACCGCCGCCAATAAAACCGATACCGGTAACAACCTGAGCAGCAACACGGGCAGTATCACGTGTTCCCAGTTCATCTCCCGTAACGGAAACCTCGGGAAAACCGTATATGGATATTATCGTAAAAATACAAGCGCCTAAACAAACAAGAATATTTGTTCTGAGACCTGCATATTTATTAGTCATTTCACGTTCCAAACCTATTGCAAAACCAAGAAGCAAAGATGACAATACTCTTAAAAATATGCTGTAATCAAATATATTTCCTACAGTTGAAAAATCCATTTTTTCTCCGTTAATAATGTTTATTTACCCAAAAATTCCAAAATCAAAACTTATCTGACTTTACTTTTAGGATCCAAGACATCTCTTATTGTATCACCAATCAGGTTAAATGCCAATACGGCAATGAAAATTAAAAATCCGGGAGTTAAAAGCCATGGACGGTAAATAATATTTGTATATTCCTGAGCCTCTTTAAGCATATTACCCCAGCTTGCATCCGGCTGCTGAATACCAAGTCCCAGAAAGCTCAATCCTGATTCAGAAAGTATATAAGAAGGCACCGATAAAGTCATAGCCACGATTACAAAACTTGTAGTTTGCGGCAGAATATGTTTTACGATAATTCTTAAATTTGATGCACCTATTGATTTTGCAGCCTGAACAAATTCCTGATTTTTAACCGACAAAACCATACCTCTTACAACACGTGCAAAACCTGCCCAGCCGATAAGAGCCAGTATTACAACAATTAACATAAAACGCTGTATGCTTGTCATTCCCGAAGGCAGAATAGATGCAAGAATAATCAGAAGATAAAAACTTGGAATAGACATAACAGCTTCTGCAAACCGCATCATTATCGTATCAACTTTTCCGCCGAAATATCCTGCAATACCTCCGTAAAGCAATCCTATAGGAAATAGCACAAATAATGCAAGAAATCCTATTGTCATTGAAATTCTTCCGCCAAACAGCAGCCTTGAAAATACATCACGTCCGTTAATATCGGTTCCCAGAAGAAATAACCTGCCTTCTGCATCCGTCGTAACAAGGTGGCGCTTCATAGGTATCAATCCAAGAAATTTATATGGCTGACCTTTTGCAAAAAATTTCACATAATGCTTTTGGCTTCTGTCAAGAGTATACACAATTTTAAGTTCATCTTTATCAAATTCTCTTTTGTAATTGTATATATAAGGCTTTGAAAGTTTGCCGTTTTCATCAATTGTAAAAATCTTAGAAGGCGGCACATACGCCATTGTTCGGTCCGAAAAATCTTTGGTATAAGGCGCTATAAAATCAGCAAATAACAAAGCAAAATATATTAGTCCCAAAACAATCAGCGCAATTCTTGCAAATTTGTCTTTCCATAACTGTTTAAACAAATCTCTTATCATGCCTGACCTCCTCTAATTCTCGGATCAGTAATAATAAGCAGAATATCAGCAATAAGGTTGCCTGCAACAAGCATTATAGCTCCCATCATCAAAGAAGCCATAACAAGGTTAATATCTGAACGCAAAACAGCTTCAAGAATTAATCTTCCCAACCCGGGGTACTGAAATACATATTCTGTTAAAGCAGCCCCGCTTAAAAGCCCTGCAAACTCAAAACCCAAAAGCGTAATCAGAGGGTTAACAGCGTTTCTTAATGCGTGTTTTACGATTACTTTAAATTCACTTAGCCCTTTTGCTCTTGCAAATTTAACATAGTCGCTGTCCAAAACATCAAGTAAGTTTCCTCTCATCTGTCTTTGCAAACCTGCAAGAGAAAGAGTGAACAAAACAGTAACAGGAAGTATAAGGTGGTGAGTTACATCCCAAATTTTTTGCGGAAAGTTCATCTCCATAAAGTTAGAACTTGTAAGTCCTCCGACAGGAAACCAACCCGTTTTGACCGCAAAAATAAGCAGCAAAACAGCAAAGAAGAATGAGGGTATAGCCATTCCTATACTTGTTAAAACTGTTAAAACCCTGTCAAAAGGAGTTTTCCAGAACACAGCCGCAAGTATCCCCAACGGAACTCCGACAATCCATGATAAAAAGATTACGATTGTAGTTAAAAGAAGCGTATTGGGAATTCTTTCCTTTAACTTTGTACTAACCTTTTCTCCATTGGAAGTTACACCCAAATCACCCTTTACAAACGATTTTGCCCACTTTGCATACTGAACTATAATAGGTTTATCAAGTCCGAGTCTTTCAGTTTCTTTTTGAAGCGTTTCTTTAGACACAGACGGATTTAACCTTAACTCTGCAAGCGGATCAACGGGCGACAAACGTATTATGAAAAAACTTATTAAAGATACGATTATAAGCAAAGGTATTGTCTGAATAATTCTTTTTAAAATATATTTAAGGATTTCCATTACTTATCATCCTCCACATAAATTTCTTCGATATTATGCGTTACACCGCCCAGACTTGTAGGATAAATATTTTTAAATTTATCTCTGACTGCAACAATTATAATCGGTGAATATATATATATCAACGGTTTTTCATCATAAACAATCGCCTGATATTCATCGTAATATTTCTTTCTGTCTTCAAATTTTGTAGCAAGTGCTCCCTGTGTATACAGATAATCTATACGTTTTTCAAACGGGTATCGCTTACTGTTATAATCCTTTTCCAATCTTTGATTGAATATATGCAGAGTTCCATCAGAAAGCCATACGTTTTTACCCCCGTTAGGTTCTAAAGGAGATCCCGTAAAGCCCATAATTACCATATCCCAGTCAAGGGTTGCCATAAGTTTATTAACAAGCGAATTGAATTCTATAGGCTTGAAATTAACTTTCATTCCCAAATCTTCCAAATCTTGTTTTACCATAACACCTATTGCTTCACGTTCAGTGTTTCCTGCATTTGTATACAGGTCAAATTCAACATGATTTCCGAACTTATCAATTAAATGTCCCGCTTTATCCCAATAAAAACCTGATTTCTTTAAAAGCTCTTTAGACTTGTTCAAATCCTTATCATAAGCTTTCAGGTCTTTATTTAAAAATATTGAATTCAGAGTTTCCGGAGTAAACAAGGGTTCAGCTAAGCCGTTAGCAATATTGAAAACCATATTCTTTCTGTCGAGAGCATAATCTACTGCCTGACGGAAGTTTTTATCCTGAAACCAGAATTGTTTTTTAGGATCTACATAATATTTGCCTTTTTCATCTTTTCGGTTATTCATATTCATTGACAAATACATAGTTCCTGTAGCAGGACCTATATTATATACAGTAAAATCAGAATGCTTTTCCATTTCTTTAAAACGTGCAACATTAGCACCCTGCAAACTTATTTCATCAAGTTCACCGCCCTCAAACTTCAAAACCTGATTGTTAATATCACCCACAATAAGATATATAAGTTTGTCAAAATAAGGCAGTTTATCATTATTTTTATTTATATAGTAATAATCAGGGTTTCTCTCAAAAACAACACGCTGTGCAGGAACATATTCTTTAAGTTTAAATGCCCCGGAAGTTACAAAGTTTTTCGGATTTGTATTAGTTGACAAAAATCCTTCAAAATATGCCTTGCCTTTTTTAACGGCAGGTTCAAAAATATGCTTAGGCGCAATAGGTGAGGATAACATTCTCAAAAACGGTGCAAACGGTTTTGGAGTAACAAACTTTACAGTATAGTTATCAATTTTTTGAACAGTCGGAAGTTTACCGTCAATAACAATAGAATCACGCACAGAGGTGTTGCCGAAACCGTCAAATATAATATTCTGCCATGTAAAAACAACATCGTCTGCAGTAATAGGTTTACCGTCAGACCACTTAATCCCTTTTCTCAATTTTATAATGTATTCGTTACCGTTAACACTAAATGATTTAGCAAGCTTAGGTATTGTTTCGCCTGTCACAGGATGAGTTGTCACTAAACCGTCATACATAATATCTGACATCTGTGATGAAATATTATCTTTAGAATTAAAGGGGTTGAATGTTTTTGGTCCCTCACCTATTGTTGAAGAAACAAAAGTTCCTCCAAACTTACCAATCGGAGCCTGGGATTGCAGATAATCAACACCGTTTATCGTCACATTTTGAGGGGCATAAGGATAATAGTCATGCATAACTTCTGCTTTAGGTCTGAGCTGCGGACGTTTTTCATCAGGCATATCAGCCCTCAGACAAGCCTTTGTAATACCTAAGACTGCGATTAAAACCAAGATAACATAAATAGCCCTTTTCATAGTCTTAGAATAACATAAACAAAAGTTTTGTTTATAGCCTTGTAAGGTTAAACCTGAATTACTCCATTAATAAATTGTGCACAACTATCATTATTTATTAACTTCAAGAAGCATATTTTTAGTAGATTTTCCGCCTTTATCAATAACATTGCACCTTCCGTAATCAATAACGATAGGACTGACTAAAGAACCGGCTGTTGAAAATTCAAACAAATCATAACCCCACTTATTAGGTCCCTTTTTACCGTTTACATCAACCGCAAATATTGTTGGAGAAAAAGTAGTTCCGAAAGTCAATATTATTTGTCCGTCAGCAAGCACGTAAGCTTTATTGGAATTTAGAATTTTATTCTTTCTCCAGGCTGAGCAACCGGATGTTGCTTTATTAATCTCAACATCATCCAATGAATCATTACTTGCTTTTTTTATTGTATCATTGCCATCATAATCAGGGATACAACCCGGATAAGCATTGCCGTTACATGTTTTTACTATGCTTAAATTTTTTATAACAGCATTTCCTAAATCAGAGCAATTTTCTCTTGGACCGTTATAATCAGAAGGCAAGCTTGAACCGTCAGCCATTTCATACTTAGTGCAGTCGCCTGATGCATTATAGCTTACGCATTTAGCAGAGCCGTAAGGATTTTTATTCCAGTAAAAGCAAAATGGTGAATAGCCTAAATCAGCTTCTGCTTTACGGAAAGCATTTGAAATTAAAGAATAAGTTTTTTTAAACTGGTTTTTGATAACCAATTCTCTCACATTGCTCATAACACTTGGCATAGTTAACGCTGCAACTACACCGATAACACCGAGCGTTATCAAAACCTCAGCCAAGGTAAAACCCTTGCTATAGGAGCTTAAATGGTTGCCCCCCCCCCGAATAAATCAAATCTTTTCATTAATTGCTCCTTTCAATCTTTAATACTATTATTATATCAGTTTTAAATTAATATTTCAACTCAAAAATTAATTTTTCCTTAAGGAAATAAATTTTTATCAAAATCTGTTATATAAATATAATGTAAATAGGAGAAAAGGAGAAATATCATGTTAAAACCATTAGGCGACAGAATTGTTATTAAAGTAATTGAAGACACAGAACAAACTTCAGGCGGAATTTTTATTCCCGACAGTGCAAAAGAAAAACCACAAAAAGGCGAAGTTGTTGCTGTAGGTCAAGGCAAAATGAATGATAAAGGTGAAAGAGAACCTATGGATGTTAAAACAGGTGATATGGTTCTTTATGCTAAATACGCAGGAACTGATATTAAAATGGACGGTGTTGAATACAAAATCCTTTCAGTTAAAGATGCATTAGCAATTATTGAATAATTTATATAGGAGAAATAGAAAATGGCAAAACGTATAGTATTTAATGAAGAAGCTAGAAAATCACTTCTTAAAGGTATAGATGCAGTAGCAGATGCTGTTAAAGTTACACTCGGACCTAAAGGCAGAAACGTTATTCTTGAAAAAAAATACGGTGCTCCTCAAATCGTTAACGACGGTGTAACTATCGCAAAAGAAATTGAACTTAAAGACGGGCTTGAAAATGCAGGTGCTCAATTATTAAAAGAAGTTTCATCTAAAACAAACGACGTTGCAGGTGACGGTACAACAACAGCATCAGTATTGGCTCAGGCAATCGTAAAAGAAGGCTTGAAAAACCTAACAGCAGGTGCTAACCCTATGTCTATGAAACGTGGTATTGACAAAGCGGTTGAAGTTTCTGTAAAAGAAATCAAAGATATGTCAAGACCTGTAAATACAAAAGAAGAAATCGCACAAGTTGCAGCTATTTCAGCAGGAAATAACAAAGAAATCGGCGAACTTATAGCAGAAGCTATGGAAAAAGTCGGACACGACGGTGTTATAACTGTTGAAGAAAGCAAGTCTTTCGGTACTAACCTGAAAGTTGTTGAAGGTATGCAATTTGATAAAGGTTACTTATCACCTTACTTTGTAACCGATGCAGAAAGAATGGAAGCAGTTTTGGATGATGCTTATGTATTCTGCTGCAACAAAAAAATTAACCTTATTTCAGATATGGTTCCTCTATTGGAACAAGTTGCACGTGACGGCAAATCTCTGTTATTAATCGCTGAAGACGTTGAAGGCGAAGCTCTTGCAACTCTTGTTGTAAACACAATGAGAAAAGTTTTAAGAGCTGTTGCTGTTAAAGCTCCGGGATTTGGCGACAGAAGAAAAGCAATGTTAGAAGATATCGCAATTCTAACAGGCGGTGAAATGTTCACTGAAGAACTCGGCATCAAATTAGAAAACGTTACAACTCAAATGCTTGGTAAAGCAAAACGTGTTACCGTAACTAAAGATGAAACAACTATTGTTGTTGGCAACGAAACTAAACAAGCTGTTGAAGACAGAGTTCGTTTAATAAGAAAACAAATGGAAGCATCAGATTCAGAATACGATAGAGAAAAACTCCAAGAACGTATCGCAAAACTTTCTGGCGGTGTTGCTGTAATCGAAGTTGGTGCAGCTTCCGAAGTTGAATTAAAAGAAAGAAAATTAAGAATTGAAGATGCTCTTAATGCTACAAGAGCTGCTAACGAAGAAGGTATTGTACCCGGAGGCGGCGTTGCACTTGTAAGAGTTCAACAAAAACTTTCAAATCTGATTGACACAACAAACTTCTCATCTGATGATGAAAAAATCGGTTTCAAAATTTTAACAGCATCACTTGACGTACCTCTTAGAGCTATCGCTCACAACGCAGGTGCTAAAGCTGACGTTGTTGTTGACACAGTAACTTCACATGACGGTGCATACGGTTACGATGCGCTAAATGATGAATACGTTGATATGTTCAAATCAGGTATCGTTGACCCTGCTAAAGTAACCCGTTCTGCTTTAATGAATGCAGCATCAGTAGGTTCTATGTTATTAACAACAGAAGCTGCTGTTGTTGATATTCCTGAAGAAAAGCCTGAAATGCCTGCTATGCCGCAAGGTATGGGCGGAATGGGCGGATTTTAATAAATACTGAAATTCACTTAGAAAAAACAAGTACCGATCTTTTTTCGGTACTTGTTTTTTATTATTCTTCTCCGAGTTTTCTTAAATCTTTTTCGGAAATTTCCTGTCTGTTAATTTTGCCTTTGTCATAAGTTACAAACTTGCCGTCTTCCATTGTTACAAGCTTACCGCCAATTTGAACAAAAGCCCCTTCTTTTATTTTTCCTGATTTAAGAAGATTTATTGCAGCATTTGTTCTGTCTTTAGGGGAAAGCGAACGTATATCACCGGGCAGATATTCTTTATCTTTGCCGTTTTGTTGTTTTACCTGTTCAGGATTTTCCTCAACTTTGGCTTCATCGTGTTTTAATTCATCAGTAAGAATTTCATCACCGACTGTACCATCCATGTTTAGAGTATATGTTTTACCGTCTTTTTGGAATACAGGTATTTGTCCGAATTCTTCAGTTTCAATATTAGTCGTTGTATAACCTGCCTCTTTTGCTGCATTTACATTTTTAGTTTGCAGTTCAGTAACCTTTCTTTCTGTGTATTGTGAAACCTCATCTTTTGTTAAAGTATTATCATTATTTTCGTTAGCATTATTAATATAATCCGTAAGTTCCTGTTCTGTAATGTCCTTACTTTGGTCTGAATCTAATGTTTGGAAAACCAAATCAGTCATTGTTCTGAAATTCGCTTTTTCATCATCAGTAAAAGCTCTGCCTGCTGCCTTTTCCTGTTCTGCAAGCTGGTAATTGAAATATTCATCAGATGTAATATTTCCTTGTTTGTCACCATATTTATTATTTATTAAAGTAACCTGGGATTTTGCAAGTTTTGCGGCATCTCCAATTTCTGCCTGACCTGACGTGTTAAAAGAATTGTCAAAATCTTCGGCTAGTTTGGTATCATTTGCTTTATATTCAGCCATATACGCTTTAATTTGAGAATTATCCATTGTTTTGCCGTCTTTTTTAAATACAATAGAAGATTCTCCGCCAATTGTTACATATTCGGCTTTTAAATCAGCCGGGATTTCATCATCAGCACCAAGTCCGAGCATTGCTCTTACATCAGAATTAAATTTGCTTTCGGTAACATATTTATTTTTACCCATTGTTGATACAGTGACAAGGTTTTCTCCTAAGGTTGTTTTACCTGTTTGTTCATCAGTTACAACAAGTTTTCTTACTTTATTTCCGTTTTCGTCTTCATAGATGCCGATTTGTTGCTTCTTGCCGTTTACCTCTCGTTCAAAAACTTTTGTTTCGGCAGGAAACTCGCCTGAAATATATTTATTTTTACCAAAAGTTTTTGTCGCAGCTAAATTGTCGCCTAAAGAACCGTCTTCATTAATTGCACGGCGAATTTTCTGACCGTTAATTTCTACAACTGCAATATCTTGTTTTTCTCCGTTAACTGAACGTTCAATGATTTTACCGCCGAGTTTATCGACCATACTTTCGGTTGTGGCTCTTGAAGCACCGGACGGCGTATCAATCTTATCAAGAATTTCTGTTGAAGCTGCCCCCCCCCCGAGTTTTTGAGGTTTGCCGTCTAAAGGTGCCGGAGGCTCTTTTGGATCTTCCTGCGGTTTTACCTCAGGAGCTTTTCCTGTCAAAAGTTGAACAATTTTACTCCAGGTACTGTCATCAATTTCAATAGTACCCTGCTGAACTACAAAGTTTTTAGTGTACTTTGTTTTATCACCAATTTCATTTACATTATTTCCGCCGGTGAAAATACTTTTTTGTTTATCATCAGGATTTGAAGCATTATGCTGATCAATTTTATTTTGTGCATTATTAACTTCTGCCATAACTTTTTGCCAGCTTGACAGGTCTTTATTCTTAATATTTTTTGCACCTATAGCATCTCTGATTGCTTGTGTTACCCCTTGACCTGCACCAATATTAATACTTACCATAATGCTCCTCGAATTTGCTCTCTTATATATATAAAAAGCAATTAACGGTTTGTATTTCAAGACAATCAATTATTGTTACAAAAGTTAATCATACAAAACACTTGATAAATATCTTTCGCCGCTGTCAGGTAAAATGGTTACAATTAATTTTCCGTCATTATCACGCATTTTTGAAAATTCTAAAGCTGCAAACATAGCAGCTCCCGATGATATTCCGCAGAGAATACCTTCATCTGTTGCAAGTTTTCTTGCAGTTTCAACAGCATCAATATCACCGACAGGATAAATCACATCAACAACATCTCTGTTAAAATTTCCAGGGACAAAATTTGCACCAATCCCCTGAATAACATGCGCTCCTGCGGATTTGCCGCTTAACACTTGTGACCTGAACGGTTCAACCGCAACAATCTGTATAGCAGGATTTTTTTCTTTTAATCTTTTTCCAATACCTGAAATTGTTCCGCCTGTACCAACACCTGCAACAACAATATCTACTTTTCCTTCTGTATCACGCCAGATTTCTTCTGCTGTTGTCAGTTCATGAATTTTAGGATTTGCCGGATTATTAAACTGCATAGGAATAAATGAATCAGGGATTTGTTCTCTAAGCTCCATAGCCTTATCGACAGCCCCTTGCATTCCTTTTGCCCCATCGGTTAAGACAAGTTCTGCACCGTACGCTTTTAGCAGTTTTCGTCTTTCCAAACTCATCGTTTCAGGCATAGTTAAAATCATTTTATAACCTTTAATAGCGCACACCATAGCCAGACCAATACCTGTATTTCCGCTTGTAGGTTCTATTATTACAGCTCCTTTTGTTAAAAGCCCTCGTCTTTCTGCATCTTCAATCATATTTAAAGCCGGTCTGTCTTTAACCGAACCCGCAGGATTAAAACTTTCAATCTTTGCTGTCACAACAGCCAATCCGTTTTCATTTAATCTGTTAATCTTAACTAACGGAGTATTACCAATTAACTCAAGCATACTTTCTGCAATTTGCATATTTTACCTGAAACCTTTCAATTTTATTTACAGGTATATTATAAACTAAAAAGAGGGAAATAAACCCCTCTTTTATATTTTAATAAGTCATTTCCCAGTTATCATTAAGTATTTTGCCGAAACAACCACCTATGTTTGTAGCTTTTTGGCATCTTTCTTCAAAAGATGTTTCTCTGTCATCCTCTGTCATAGGAGCAGCTTCCCCTCTATCGTCAACTAAAGCGTTATTATATATAAATAAAAAGAACAAATCTCTTCCATGAATATTCGGTCCTTTTTTCCCGTTAATATCAACAGCAAGATTAATGAGCTTTTCACCTGATTTGACATAGTTAGGTCTTATTGAAGCCCCGCTTGCAAGGATATATGACTTAAAAGTTTTCTCCATTGCATTGCTGTAATCAGCTCCTGAAACAGTTTTGTAACTGTCTGCAAAACAGTTTGTTGTCGTGTCACAGGTCTGTACTATACGAAAATATTTTTTGATAAAACTTTCAGCAGCTGCATTAGAAGTTAAACCGGCTTCTGTTAAGTTTATTGCATTACGTTCATTCATATATTGCACTAAACCTTGATTAAGCTCGTTATAAACCTTATGCAGCTGTGTTACATAACTCTGGCGCTGGTAATTCTGCACTAATGAAGGCACGGTCATTGCGGAAACTACACCGATAATGCCTAAAGTGACCAAAACCTCAGCCAGGGTAAATCCCTTAATACAGGAGCTTAAACGGTTGCCCCCCCCCCAACGTGACTTAATCTTTTCATAAAATGCTCCTTTCTTTTTTTTAACATGATTATTATAACATATTGTATATATTTTTCAAAACAAAAAGTTCCTTATTTACCACGGGTAATCATCTTTAATTTCCCAGCCATCATAATAAATTAATGCTCCGCAATTCATTCTTTTATTCTTCGCTATACTTTTATTACAAGCATAGATAGAATTATTTTTTATTGCATCTCTTGAGCCTTCACCACCCCAATTAAAAAATGTTAACTTATTACGTGAGCGATAAAAATTCAAAACAAAATCTTTGCGAGAATAATCCCTCCGATTGTCACTCATACCCGCAATTAAACCATTTGATGAAACAATTATTCTTAAAGAGCTGATTGTTATAGGATCACAAGCATCAGGATTGGTACATCCGTCCAAAACAAACATAAATGTTGTTCCGTTTTTTATACGAATTACAACATATTGCCCATAAGAAGTTTCTTCAATAATATTCATATAGGGAGTAACATAACTATGTACCATACGTTTACAATTTTCCAGAGAATTATTATCTCCCCAATCCCATTCTGTAGGATCACCATGCACCTGACTTGCTTGTAACAATGCGTTTGACAATACTGAATAAGAATGTTTTAGTTTGTTAACAACCACTTTTTTCTGCCAACCGGCTATTAAACCCGGAATTGTCAAAGCTGCAATAATACCTATTATACCAAGCGTAATCAAAACTTCTGCAAGGGTAAAAGCAAATCTCTTCATATAAACTCCATTACAATTGTGATGTTTTATATCACTATTATAACAGATTTTTAACTTTTTACAACACTTGAAAAATCCTTGACAGGAGCTTAAACGGCTGCCCCCCCCCCGAAATTAATAAATCTTTTCATAAACGCTCCTTTCATTTTTCAACATGACTATTATAACATATTTATTTATATTTTTCAAAACAAAAAAGCCCCTTAAATAAGGAGCTTTTTATATAGAATTATAAATATTATACTTTCTTGATTACTACAGAAGCGTTTTGTCCGCCAAATCCAAATGAATTTGAAAGTGCAACATTAATTTCAGCTTTTCTTGCTTTGTGAGGAACGTAATCAAGGTTACCGACTTTTTCATCCTGATTATCAAGGTTAATTGTCGGAGGAACAATACCTTCATTAATAGCTTTAACACAGGCAATACATTCAACAGCACCTGTAGCGCCAAGTAAGTGACCATGCATTGATTTAGTTGAGCTTACCAGAAGATTTTTATTTTCATCTTTGCTTCCAAACAAACCTTCGATAGCTTTAGATTCTGCAATATCACCTAAACCTGTGCTTGTTCCGTGTGCATTAATATATTGTACATCTTCAGGTTTTAATCCTGCATCTTCAAGAGCAAATTTCATAGCATGAGTTGCACCTTTGCCTTCAGGACAAGGCGCTACAACATCATATGCATCGCCTGTTTGACCGTAGCCAACTACTTCTGCATAAATTTTTGCGCCACGTTTTTTAGCGTGTTCGTATTCTTCAAGAATTAAAACACCTGCACCTTCAGACATTACAAAACCATCTCTGTCAATATCCCAAGGACGAGATGCTTTTTGAGGTTCATCATTGCGTTTAGATAAAGTTCTTGCACTTGAGAAAGCGCCGATACCAACATCACAAATTGTAGCTTCGCATCCGCCTGCAACCATAATATCAGCATCACCATACTGGATTGAACGATAAGCATCGCCGATAGAGTGAGTACCTGTTGCGCAAGCTGAAACAACAACTTTATTTATACCTTTAAAACCGTATTTCATTGAAATACGACCTGATGCCATGTTTACAATCATCATAGGAATTGTAAACGGTGAACATTTGTTAGGTCCCTTTTCAAGTATACGAATATGATTTTCCTCAAAAGTACGGAAACCGCCTGCCGCAGAACTTACCACAACACCGATTTTATAAGGATCTACATCATTAACTTCTTCCAATTTTGCATCTTTAATAGCTTCATCTGCTGCTATCATTGCAAATTGCATAAATCTGTCCATTTTTTTAGCTTCTTTAGGATCTAAATATTCATCAGGATTAAAATTTTTGACTTCCCCTGAAATCTTAACAACGTGTTTGCTCACGTCAATAAGTTCTGAAGTACTAATCCCGCTTTTTCCTTCAACAAGACTATTCCAAAATTTGTCAGTACCAATACCAAATGGTGTTACGGCTCCAAGTCCTGTGATAACTACTCTTCTTTTTGCTGTCATCTCTTTACCTTTTTATACTATCTTTGAATAAATATACGAGGGGAAAATCAATATTCAATTTTCACCCTCGCAAATTTTATAAATTCTCACAGAAGATTAATTTAATACTTCCAACCATACAAGGTCAGATTAGAAAGAATTATTATTTGTGAGAGTCGATATAATTAACTGCATCTTGAACAGTTAAGATTTTTTCAGCTTCTTCGTCAGGGATTTCGCAGCCGAATTCTTCTTCGAAAGCCATAACTAATTCTACTGTATCCAATGAATCAGCACCTAAGTCTGCTGTAAAGCTAGCTTCAGGAGTAACTAATGCTTCATCAACGCTTAATTGGTCTACTACTACTTTTTTTACTTTTTCTAATGTACTCATTTCATTTTCCTCATATTTATATATTACTACACTATGTGTCTTTATTATTATACTTAGTCCAAGATTTTTTTGCAAGAAATTTACAAATCCATGAACATTTTGTTAATAATCTTTACTTTTTTATTATATAATCAGACCGCCGTCTACTTCGAGCACCTGACCTGTTATATAATCAGAATCAGCAGCTAAGAATTTAACTGCTTTTGCGATATCTTCCGGCTCGCCAAGACGTTTCAACGGAATAAAGTCTGTGAATTTAGATGTATCTAAATCTTTTGTCATATCTGTGTTGATAAATCCGGGAGCAATAGCATTTACTCTTATTCCTCTTGAACCCAATTCTTTTGCAAGAGTTTTAGTTAAACCGATTAAGCCTGCTTTTGCAGCTGAATAATTTGCCTGACCTGCGTTTCCGGAAACACCTACAACGCTTGACATATTGATAATAGCTCCTGAACGCTGCTTCATCATTACTTTTACTACAGGCTGAGAAACATAAAATGCGCTTGAAAGGTTTGTATTAATAACCGCATCCCAGTTTTCCGCACTCATTCTCATGAACAAGCCGTCTCTTGTAATACCTGCATTGTTTACAAGAACATCTATTCTGCCGAATTTTTCAAGAACAGCTTCAACACCTTTTGCGGCATCTTCCTGCTTTGATACATCAAATTTAAATGCTGCGGCATCAACGCCTAAAGCTTTAATTTCTTCAACTGTTTTATTAGCTGCTTCTTCATTACCTGCAAAATTTACCGCAATATCATAACCTGCTTTTGCAAGTTCAAGTGCACATGATTTACCGATACCTCTGGAAGCGCCTGTTACCAATGCAACTTTTCTTTCAGTCATTAATTTTCTCCTTACAATTGTCAGGTTAATCCCAACCTGCATCTCTTCTTTATAAAATATTATCCCTATAACTGTGATTATAGCATAAAGATAACCGTAATCACAGTTTATGACTTTTTATTACATACTTTGTAACATTAAAATTCGATATCGTCGGAATATTTCTTATAATTTAATTTATTGTTCACGAAAATGGACTTTAAACAGCCGAAATAACCATCATTAGGCGCCAATTCTTTGTCTAGCACTATTATTTGATGCACATCAGCTCCATACTGATTAGGACCTTTAAATTCTCCGTTTACATCAATAATAACTGTCGCACATCTGGTTTCAGTAACAGTATAAGTTTCACCGGTATAAAAACCGTTTTCATCTTTTTTGTTTACTGTGTATGTATACGGCATGCAATTATCTCTTATATTACGTAAATAGATAGAACTGCCGTCAACATTATTAATTCTCGGGAAACCAAAATTTTCTAAAGATATTCCTCCTGTACCGTTATTCAAAGGAGTTGCAGTCTTAACCTTATATTCGCTCCCGCAGCCTTGATTTTTTGTTGCACAAACCTGTGAACCATTATAAAATTCTGCTATATTTTTTGCAATTTGGGCGGCACTTTCTCCGGTAGCAAATATGTCAGCATAATTAGTACATTCATTTTCAGCTTCCATTCTTTTAATTACATTTAAAAAATTTGTATAACTTTTCTTTGCCTGACTAATTAATACCATGTCTTTGAAGTGTTGAACTAATGAAGGCATTGTAAGAGCTGAAACTACTCCGATTACTCCAAGTGTGACAAGAACCTCTGCTAATGTAAATGCTTTTTTGCCCATAATATTCCTCTTTCACTCGTAAAACAATTAATTTTATGCAATTTATAATTATAATACGCATGATTTTAGACCATTTTCATTCGTTTGTCAATATGTTTTAAACAAAAATAGAGTATTATCCTATTAGTATAGGAGATTAGACATGGACTCATGCAGAAAAATGCTCGGCAAAAGGATTAAAGAGCTGAGAAAAAGCAAAAATCTAACACAGGAAAAACTTTCCGAATTAGTTGGATTTGAGCCAAACCATATTACCAAAATTGAAGCCGGTAAACATTTTCCACAGCCGGAAAAACTTGAAATATTGGCAAAAATATTTGATGTTCAAGTCAAAGATTTGTTCGACTATGAACATAAAATCTCAAAACAAACACTGAAACAAAAAATTATCGAATGGCTTGATGATGCACAGTCTGCAGAGATAGAATATGTTTACAAAATGATAAACAGTTTAAAGGAAAAAAAAAAAGAACTGCGGCGGGATTAACCCGCCGTAAACCTTTTATACTAATGACATTTCTTCTTTTAAAGAAGTAATTGTTGCATCCAATGATGCTTTATCAAATATATTAAAGACTTTAGCTTCAGGAGCTATTTTTTTGTTTAATCCCGCAAGAACTTTTCCGGGTCCGATTTCTATAAAGATTTCAACACCGTCTGCTGCCATTTGCTGAACTGTTTGTGTCCAATGCACTGATGAATATATTTGTTTTGGCATTTTTGTTTTGAAATCACTGCTATCTGTTGTTGCACAAGCATCAACATTTGTGATTACAGGAACTTGTGCATTATGCAGTTCCAATTCGGAAACAAAACTTTCAAATTCATGACCTGCATTTTCCATAAATTTTGAATGGAATGCACCTGATACAGGAAGAGGTACAACACGTCTTGCGCCTTTAGCCAGAAGAAGTTCTCCTGCTTTTGCCACAGCAGCTTCATCACCTGTGATTACAACCTGAGCGGGTGAATTATAATTAGCAACATCTACGTATCCGACTTGTGATGCTTCTTGCAGACTTTCTTTTAACGCTTCTTCTGATGCATTCAAAACAGCTGACATAGCACCACCATTTTTTTGCCCTGCCGAACAGTCTTTTTCAGACTTATTCTTCCCGCATGAAGCCTCACCCATCAAATCAGCTCTTTTTTGAATAGCTCTTAAAGTTGTTTCTAAATTCATTACTCCTGCACAATACATTGCACAGTATTCACCGAGTGAGTGCCCCGCAACATAGTCAGGTTTGATATCAAGCTGTGACTTTAGGGTTTCCAAAGCCGCAATTGACATTGTAACAATTGAAGGTTGAGTATTAACTGTTTGTTTTAAAGCATCTTCAGGTCCTTCAAAACATAAAGTTGTTATACTTTTTTCCAAAACTCTGTCTGCAGTATCAAAAACGGATTTTGCGCTTTCAAAACTGTCATATAAATCTTTTCCCATGCCAACACTTTGAGAACCTTGTCCCGGAAAAAGAAACGCAATTTTCTTTGTCATAATATACTCCTTATAAAAATCTTATTTAACTGCTTTATTTTCTTTTACAAAAATATCGCCGTTTAACAACCCTATTTTTTCTTTGCAAAACTCACAGTCCACTTTCATAGGCTTGCAAGAACGTAAAGTTTCAGGATGAGCTTTTTTCAACCTGGCAATCAAAGCAGGGTTGCCAAAGTCAACATTTTGAACAAACCCTGTTAGTTTATTAAATCCTGCATTTGGTAAAATTTTCATTAACAAATACCTTCACGAAGTCTTACAATAGCGCCGCCCCATGTCATACCTGCGCCAAATCCGCAAAGTACTGCTGTAGAACCGAGTTTTACATTACCTTTTTCAACACTTTCAGCTAAAGCAATAGGAATTGATGCAGCTGAGGTATTTCCGTAGTATTTAATATTTGTTACTACTTTATCATCAGAATATCCCAAACGTTCTTGAACAGCCTGAATAATTCTGATATTTGCCTGGTGGGGAATTAAATAATCAATATCTTCTGCTTTCAAGCCTGCATTTGAGATTAGTTCTTCAACATAATGAGGCAGAATTTTAGCAACAAAAGTGTAAACACCTCTGCCGTTCATTCTGATACCTTTAGGTTTTTCTTCATATTGTTCTACAAGCGGGCAGTTTTTTCCGTCGAATGAAAGTTCGATTAAATTACCGTAATTACCGTCTGCTTTAATATCAATTGCAATAACATCATCAATACCATCTTGTGACTGAGTAACAACCATTGCACCTGCACCGTCGCCGAAAAGAATTGAAGTACCTCTGTCTGCCCAGTCAACAAGTCTTGAGTTGTTGTCAGTTGCAACTATTAAAATATTTTTATACATTCCTGAAGAAATATAAGCTTTTGCAATACTTAATCCGTAGATTAAACCTGAACATGCTGCTGTAATATCAAAAGCAGGAATTTGTTCTTTAATACCCAATCTTTGATGAATATGGCATGCAATTGCAGGATATAAATCAGGCGGAGCTGATGATGCAGCAATTATAAGTTCAATATCATCAGGCTGCATTTTAGCTCTTTCCAAAGCTTTTTGAGCAGCTTCAAAACCTAAATCAATCGCATTTTGTTCACCTGAAACTACACGTCTTTCTTTAATACCTGTACGTGAATAAATCCACTCGTCTGATGTTTCGTATAATTTAGTTAAATCATCATTTGTTATTACAGTTTCCGGTAAACTATATCCTACTCCGGCAATTCTTAACGGGATTAATTTATCTGTCATGTATTTTTATTCCTCATAAAATTTAGCTATTTTTTCGTTAACGCCTGTTTCTACGGCAAATTTAGCAACTCTTACAGCATTTTTAATTGCGTAAGCTTTACTTCTGCCGTGAGAAATAACGGTTATACCTTTTACGCCTAAAAGCAATGCACCGCCGAACTCTTCATAGTTAATTTTTGAATAAATTCTGCTCATAAAAGGTTTAGCAAGCAGACCGATAATTTTACCGGTTAAATCTGCTTTGAATTCTTGTTTTAACATTCTGAATAACATTTGAGATGTGCCTTCGGTTACTTTTAATGCAACGTTGCCGACAAAGCCGTCGCATACAACAACATCACAAACGCTTAAGAAAATTTCTTTACCTTCGATATTTCCTACGAAGTTCAATTTTTCCTGTTGTTCTTCCAACAGTTTATAAGTTGCTTGAGCAAGTTCGTTGCCTTTACCTGCTTCTTCACCGATATTCAAAACACCTACACGTGGGTGTTCAATACCCAAAACATTTTTAGAGAAAGTTGTACCCATTACTGCGAACTGATATAACATTTCAGGAGTACAGTTACTGTTGGCACCTGCATCAATAACAACAATCGGCTGTTTAATAGTAGGAAGAGTTACAGCAATTGCAGGTCTGTCAATTCCGGGAATTCTGCCAAGACCGAATAAACTTGATGCCATAGCAGCACCTGTTGAACCCGCTGCCACAACAGCATCAGAGCTTCCTTGAGCAACAGCATCAACCGCTAAAACAATAGATGACTTTTTCTTTTTACGTATAGCCTGCCCCGGCGCTTCACCCATTTCAATAATTTCATTGGCATGTGTGATTTTTATATCCAGTTTGGAAAGGTCAATTTTAATGCGAGAAAGGTGTTTTCCGCCCTTACCGCAATCAGAATAAAAACCTTCTTGACCGATTTTGTCAAGTTCTTGTTCAATTCGGTCTTGTTTACCGACCAATTCAATTGCTACGCCGTATTCTTGAGCTGCCCATACAGCACCTGCCACGATTTCGTGCGGAGCGTGATCACCACCCATTGCATCAATTGCTATTCTTGTCATCTTTCCCTCTCAAAGTCTTATAAGTTTAACGGTTTAAATAAGTTGAATGGCTGAAAGGTAATCAACCATTCAACTTTTTTAACTATTTTTCTTCTGTTTCGGAAGTTTCTTCAGCAGGAGCTTCTTCTTTAGTTTCTTCAACAACTTCTTCTGCTTTAACTTCTTCTACTTTTGTTTCTTCAGCTTTCTTTTCAGCCTTTTTAGTTGATTTTTTAGCAGGTTTCTTTTCTTCAACCGCTGTTTCTTCAACTCTATCTTTTAAGCTTACCGGTTTACCTTTGTAAGTGCCGCAAGCTGTACATACTGTGTGAGTTAATACTGTTTCACCGCAGTTAGGGCATTTGGTAGTTTCCGGTTTAGTTGCCTTCCAGTTGCTTCTTCTGTGTCCTTGTGCGGAATGTCCTGTTCTTTTCTTAGGTACTGCCATTTTTCTTTTTCCTTTTTTATTTTTTACTACTACTTATATTTCTAGTTATCGTTATCGATTTTGATGTTTTTAAAGACATCTAATCTCGGATCGGATAAATCTTCTTCTTTCAGAAATTTATCCCCATTACAATTTATACCACAAACTTTCTTATTTGGTAAATTTAATATTACAGATTGATACAATAAGTCATAAATATCAATCTCATCAGCGCCTTCAAGATCGGTTACGAACTGTCCTTCTTTCAATTCCAGTTCTTGTCCGTAATCCTCTAACAGTGCGTTTTTTGCAAACATTTCATCAATATCGAAGTCCAATTCATATTCAAATTCTTTCAAACACAAATCACATTCAAGCTTTAATACACCTTTAATATTTCCTGATATTTCAATGAACTCTCCGAGCGATTTTATTTCCAAATCAGACTTAATCGGAGTAACGCAATCCAGCTCTTTTATTTTTTCATCAAAATGGAATTCAAGAGTTTTAGAAGGGGTATTTTCAAGTTCTTCAACAGAAATTATGTGTTCCATATTTTATCAGCCTACGTATTGTTCTTCCTGTATTGCCAGAGCTGCAACCTGATTTGAGATAAAGCAGACTTTTTTCAAAGGTCCCAAAGTTTCTTTTTCAATCAATACTGCTGCTGCGCTTTTGATTGACTGTTGTAATTCTGCATAAAGTTCTTCCGCATTTTCAACATAAAGTACCAGCGGAGCTGTAGAACCTTTTAGAAAAACTAAAACAGAAGTTCTTTTTTTAATGTTTTGCGGATTAAATTGTTGTGCCATTTTGCACTCCTTTTTTTACGTAACATCAGTATATCAGATTATAAAATAAAAACAGTCAACTTGTCAATTTCAAAAAAATTATATAAAAAGACAGGATTATTCATCCTGTCTTTTTAAAATATTAAAAAATATTTACTTATTTAGCTACAGCTACTTTCATTGTGTTAGCAATAATTTCATTTAAGCTGTCAGCTTTCAATGAAGCACCGCCGATTAAAGCTCCGTCTATGTCAGATTTTGACATTTGTTCTTCAATTGTTGAAGGTTTAACGGAACCGCCGTAAAGAATTCTGATTGCATCAGCAGCTTCAGCGCCTGCAACTTCTTTAACAACTCCTCTAATCATAGCGATTACTCTATTTGCTTCATCAGAATCACAAGTTTTACCTGTTCCGATAGCCCAGATAGGTTCGTAAGCAATTACTGATTTAGCAACATCTTCTTTTGAAATTCCTTCCAAAGCAGCTTTAATTTGACCTGCAATCCAGCTGTCAGTAACACCTGCTTCTCTTTGTTCAAGAGTTTCACCGCAGCAGATGATAGGAATTAGTCCGCCGGCTAAAATTGCTTTAGCTTTTTTGTTAATCATTTCATCAGTTTCGCCGAAGTATTGTCTTCTTTCAGAGTGACCGATGATTACATAATCACATCCTGCATCAGCTAACATTTCAACAGAAATCTCGCCTGTATAAGCACCTGATTTTTCCCAGTGGCAGTTTTGCCCTGCAATAGCAATTTTTTTACCGCCGCAGCCGCAGTCGCATTTTACAGATTCAACAGCTGCAATTGATGTGAATACGGGTGCAATTACGATTGTAGGTAATTCTTGTGCAGTATAATCTTTTACAAAATTTTTAACACCTTCAAAAACTTCTTTAGCTTCTGATTGAAGTAAGTTCATTTTCCAGTTTCCTGCAATAATAGGTTTTCTTGACATAATTCTCTCCTTTTTAAAGTACGTTTACATAAATATTATAGGGTGAAAATATTTTATTGCAATCGCACCATACAACAAAAAAAGGGCATAAACCCTTTTTTTAATTTATCACCTGACACAGCGGACATTGTTCCCATTGGACTTAGCGTTCCTGTTACGGTTGCCATTGTTGAAATTCTGGTTCCAACCCAACTCTGCGGAAGCCTGAGAGGCAGACCAATAGTTGCCTGACGTGGAACAGCGGATTAACAATCATTTATCCCGAATCTTTCAAAACAAATGACTTCTGCATAACTGCAAAACTTTGGTTGAAGCATTTTAACAACCACCGCTGACGAGATAAATTTGAGCACACCCTGTTACACCTTGGCATAAGCAGGCTCCGGCTCAATTTCAAAGGATGATTTCAACCACCCTTGAGCTTGTTTGGCAATCGAGTATGTTTTTTCGATTAAAGCACAATACCTTGCCTGCGGAATTATTTTCAAATCAAAAGAAATCCGCAAAAACAAATCCAAAAATTGAACTTGATTTATAATTTCACAAATAAAATCTTTTTTATCTTTGGTGCTGTTTGCTTTATATATCAAAACAAGTAATTCTATTACATGATTTTGAATTTTTTCACCCAATGAAAATTTAAAATCTCTCGGAAAATCTTTTGTCGTGTTCATCAATTCCACAAGCAAGTCATATGCTGTTTTATAAATAGGCAGATGCTGGTATTGTGCCATATTATTCTCCTATAATCCTTTATTTGTAAAGTTTCATGTAGTATTTATTACCCAAAACTTGCATTGTATAAGGTTTTATGGTATAATAAATGTTGTAAATGATTGATATTAGTTAATTTAAGGAGGGTTTTTACTGCGCAGAAATATTTGCGTTAAATAACTAAATAATTGAATAACTTATCTCCTGACACAGCGGACATTGGCCCCAGTGGACTTAGCGAGCCTGAAACGGGCGCCATTGGCGAAATTCTGGAGCCAACCCAACTCTGCGGAAGCCTGAGAGGCAGACCAATAGTAGCCTGACGTAATTCCTAAAAGATTAGCGTTATAATACATAGCTAAAAGTTCGTCACGGTTAGGAAGTGTATATTCTTTATTTTGGTTTGTACAACTTGCGCCTGCATTGTCAAAGTTTGCAGATGCTGCATTCTGTTTATGTACATCCGGAGCTACAGCAATAGTGCGAACATCCGGATATAAAATTGTTACAAAACCTATATCCTTCCCTACTTCATTAGGCTGACCCAGACCGTTCATATCATATATAGCATTTACGCATACTCTGTCCTGACCCCAGTGATTTGCATCTTTATTGTCACTTAAGCACGAAGGATTATAGAATAAGTTCACAGAATAACCGTTGGACATTACGAAACCGTAACTTGTTGAGGCAGGATCAGTTGCAAGTCCGTTTGACATGCCTGGTGCAAGGTCATTTATTGTGGTTGGCATTGTCATTTTCTTTTCGGCAAGTGACACCATTTTATTGGGCTCGGTTTCGATACCGCAATCTCGTAAATTAGAGTTTGAACAGGTTTTAACTATCTGAAGCTGTTTTTTCAAATAGTTTTCAACGAAGTCACCTGCATTTTCTGCATATCTTATGTCACCCTGTATTGTAATTAATCGCACGGCTTCACCAATAGTTGCTAAAGCCTTTTTACGGGCTGCTGCGTATTCCTTATCCCTTGTTTCATTGATTACGGTAGGTAACGTCATGGCGGCTACTACACCGATAATACCAATGGTGATTAATACTTCCGCCAAGGTAAAACCTTTTTTACGTTCAAAATTTTTCTCTTTCATAAATTACCCTTTTCCTTTTTAATACATTAGCCATGTGGTTAAATTATACTACTTATTAGATAATATTGTCAAGTGAATATTATCTAATAGCTCATTAAGTTTTATGACCGTATTAAGGATAATAATTACTCAGGTGAAATATGTATCAAATTAAAAAACTCTTAGGAGCAAAAATTAAATTACTTCGCAACGAAAAAGGTATCACCCAAGAGTATTTTGCAGAACGAATAGGCATTAGCCCCAGAAGTGTAAGTTTTATTGAAAACGGTAAAAATTATCCAACCCCCGAAACACTTGATGCTATTTGTGAGGTGCTTGAAATTGAACCTTATAAATTATTTTTGTTCCCAATTGAAAAAACTACTGTAGAAATTAAAAATATCTTAATTAACAAAATTAATGAAGATGATGATTTTGCATTGTTTTTATATGACTGTGCAAAGCAACTGTTAACTTAGTAAAATCTTCATCGCAATTCACAAATAAGTTTATGCATTGAAGACAGATTTCTTTTCTTAACTTATAGCCGTTTGTGTTTCTCAGCATCCCCAGATAACTGTTTATTGTAGAAGTGAAACTTTCAAGTTCATCCTCATAAAACCATTGTTCATTTAACTTTTGTTCTCTTACCAACTTGAAAATTCTTTTAATTGTTTTTTGTCTTAAATTTATTCTGTATGGTTTTACAACAAATCCTACAAAATCTATGCCTTTATCAACTTTATTTATTAACTTTTTATGCTGATGAAGCTCCAGATTAAGCCTTTCTTTTAAAAATCCGGTTAATTCTTTATGAATTTCATTCAAATATTGAGGGCTTTTATGCATAATCACAAAATCATCAACATACCTGCAGTAGTATTTACATTTTAAATGATGTTTGACATATTGATCAAGAACATTCAAATAAACATTGCTGAAAAACTGGCTTGTAAGATTACCTATCGGCAAACCTTTGTCTGAGGGCGTGTACCAGAGACTTTTATATTTTGGGAGATAGCGGAACTTATAAGTCGGGGATTTTATGCAGACATCGGTTTTAGGGTTATGAAAAATTACTTGCTTTATAAGTTTAAGCACCCATTCTTCATTCACAAACTTTTGGATTTCATCATATAAAATATTTTTATCAATGCTTACAAAGAAATTTTTTAAATCAGCTTTTAAAAAGTAAGCGGTCTCCGTATAATTATTTGTTACCGATGCAGCCTGACTTCTTACGGATTTAACGGCATTTGTGGTTCCTCTGTCCGGAATACAGCTGTAAGTGTCTTTAATAAACCTTTTATAAAACCTGTCTTTTATCTCGTTATAAATCAGGTGATGAACAATTCTGTCCCTGAAATCTGCTGCCCAGACCTCTCTGGGTTTGGGATAAAGCACAATAAAACATATACTCTGCCCTATTTTATATTCACCGCTTGCCAAATCTTCGTATAATTTCAAAAGATTTTGTTCAAGATTATACTCAAACATCAATGCGTTAATAGTGTTTCTCTTATGCTTCCTGCAATCGATATAAGCCTGAAAAACCTTTTCAAATGTTAATCCCATAATATGCTATTATAGAAATCCTAAAAATTATTATGCAATTAGACGAAAAGCTATTTTCATGATAAATTAAAAACTATGTTCACAGGGATTGTAGAAGAAATAGGATTAATAAAAAGTTTTGACGGAACTAAGCTTGTTGTCGAATGCTCCAAAGTTTTGAAAAATACTCTGACAGGCGACAGTATTGCAATTGACGGATGCTGTCAGACCGTTGTTTCAATGACTTCTAACACTTTTACCGCAAACGTGAGTTCAGAAACCTTAAAAATTACCAAAGGTTTTAAATCAGGCGAAAAAGTAAACCTCGAACGGGCACTTACACCTCAAACCAGAATGGGCGGACATATTGTTCAGGGACACGTTGACAGCATCGGCAAATATCTTGGGAACATGGAATTTGAAGTTAAAGACAGCAGATATATTGTTTATAAGGGCTCTATTACCGTTAACGGGGTTAGTCTGACTGTTTCAAAGCTTGACGGGAATGTATTCGGCGTTGCAGTAATACCTCATACACTTGAAAATACCAACCTCAAAAATTTACGCTTCGGTGACAGTGTTAATATAGAAACAGATATTTTGGGAAGGTATGTTGAAAAATTTTTATCAACGCAGAATAATAATATTACAGAAGACTTTTTGAAAGAGAATGGATTTATATAATGGATAATTTTAAATTTGATAAAATCGAAGATGCTTTAGAAGACTTTAAAAACGGTAAAATGATTATCGTTGCCGATGATGAGGACAGGGAAAATGAAGGAGACCTGATCTGTTCAGGTCAAATGGTTACACCCGAAATCATAAAATTTATGGCAGAAAAAGCAAAAGGTTTAATCTGCCTTGCTGTTTCATCAGAAATTGCAGAGAAAATGGAACTTCCGCAAATGGTTGAACAAAACACCGAGAGTATGAAAACAGCTTTTACCGTTAGTATTGATGCTGCCGAAAAATACGGTGTTACAACAGGAATTTCTGCATTCGACAGGGCAAAAACAATAGAAGTTTGCCTTGCTCCTGATGCACAGCCGTCAGATTTACGCCGTCCGGGACACCTTTTCCCCTGCGTTGCAAGAAAAGGCGGTGTTTTAACAAGAACCGGACATACAGAAGCTGTTGTTGATTTAGCAAGACTTTGCGGGCATATTCCTGCTGGTCCCATGTGCGAAATTATGGGCAAAGACGGTCATATGGCAAAACGTGACGAACTTTATGAATTTGCTAAAGAACATGGAATTAAATTTATCTCTGTTGCGGAATTAATTGCCTACCGTCTAAAATCAGAAAAAATTGTAACCCGTGAAGCCGAAGCACATTTACCGACACAATTCGGTGAATTTGAAATATACGGTTACGTTAACAAGATAACAAATCAGGAAGGTGTTGCACTTGTTAAAGATGACGGCTCTGACAGAATTCCTTTAATTCGTGTACACAGCGAATGCATGACAGGAGATATTTTCGGAAGCCTGAAATGCGACTGCAATTATCAGCTTCACACTGCAATGCAGATGATTAACGAATACGGAAAAGGCGCCGTTATTTATATGAAAGGTCATGAAGGCAGAGGTATAGGTATTGTTAACAAAATAAAAGCTTACCATTTGCAGGAAATAGGTCAGGATACAGTCGAAGCCAATTTATCACTGGGTTTTAAAGCTGATTTGCGTGATTATGGTATGGGAGCTCAAATTATTCTTGATTTAGGCTTCAATAACTTTAACCTGATTACAAACAACCCTAAAAAAATCATCGGTTTGAATGGTTACGGTCTGACTGTACATGATATAGTAAAAATAGAGCCGCAAATTAATTCATATAACAAAAGATATATGGAAACCAAAAAGGAAAAAATGCATCATATGATATGATGCCCTTTAAATTAATTTTAACAAGGAATTAAGATTATGACCGAAAATAACTTTGAAGCCAGATTGCTTACACCTGACGATTACAAAGGGTTTGCAACAGTATACAACGATTTTAGAAACAGGGCTGTTGAAGAATACAAATTTGAACTTGAACCATTAGGATTTGATGATTTTGTAGATTCAGTAGACAAAAAACTTATTGACTGTCTGGTATTATATGAAAACACAATTCCTGTTGCGTTTCTTGTTTATACAACAGCAATATCCGAGGCTGTTGAATTAAATATTATACACTCTTTTAAAATGGAAAATATTGCAGAGAGAAGTGTATATTTAATTAAAAAATTCTTGGAATTAACAAAAGCAGAAAGAACAGAAAAAATTGTGTGCTACCCGATGCTAGGTTCTCAGAAAAATATTATCGGGGAAATCGCACGTTTCGGTTTTAAGTTTGTAGGAATTGCGGTTTTAAGGTTTATGATGGCAGGTACAAATTCAAGAGAAATATTGAAAATGTCCGAACTGTCACCCCTTGATGATGATTACAAACTCGTAAGCTGGAGTGATGTTTATTTTAAAAATGCAATAGAAGTTGTTCACGAAGGTTTTGAAGACAGCGCAGATGCCCTCTTTGATCCCAGATTTAAAACAGAAGACGGTACGTATGATATAATTACCAAAATCGTAAAAAATCTTTATGCGGAATTCCTTCCCGAGGCAACTACAGTGCTTATTTATAAAGGAAATCCCGTAGGTTTTTGTTTCATGAATTTAACGGGCGGCAGAATTGCAAATATTCCGATTGTTTCTATTAAAAAAGAACATCAGGGAAAAGGTCTTTCAAAACACATGCTGAAAAAGTCAGTTGAAAAGCTTATTGAATGGGCTGAAACAGGAGAAAAACCTATTACGGAAGTTAACACTACAACAGAAACCAATAACTTCCAGGCATTAAAAATGTACAGGCATTTAGGATTTAAAGAAGATTACAACTATCCTCAATCATATTTGCCTATTAAAAAGTAAAAAATAACCCTTGTGAGTTACAAGGGTTATTTCAATTTATTAGAAAAACTTTACAGGTCTAATCGTTTTAATCTGACAATCAGAATTGTTATCATCGCAGGAGTTATCATAACTCATTCCCTGACAATAAGGCGTATTTGAGC
>ERZ779758.71-NODE-71-length-50041-cov-6.22194_pt1 | contig 50041 bp, 41 predicted proteins | sample MGYA00511256_ERZ779758 | MGnify/ENA primary metagenome ERZ779758 (study PRJEB29588, sample SAMEA2162460) | human gut metagenome | biome: human gut; feature: human-associated habitat; material: faeces | place: Denmark | collected 2008/2010 ... | reverse complement strand
GGGTCAAGCGGCTACGCTTGACGGGGGGGGGGCAACCCTTAATGCTCTTGAATAGTTCATATTCAGCCTCCTTTATGCTTCTCAACTTATTATTTACTATATTTCGCTTTTTGTCAACTTATAGTTTTTTTATTAAACTTATATAAAGGCATGGAAATACTGTGCTAAACTTATATTATAGAGAAGGAGAAATTTATATGATACCTATTATTGATTCAAAACGTCAGTATGCATCTATCGGTGCAGAAGTTGAAAAAGCAGTTTGTGATGTTTTACGTTCAGGCTCTTATATTTTAGGACCGAACACAAAAGCTTTGGAACAGGAATTGGCTGATTTTTACGGCTGTAAATATACTGTAGGCTTAAACTCAGGTACGGATGCTTTGCATTTAGCATTGAGAGCTTTAGATATCGGGGCGGGTGATGAAGTTATTACGGTAGCTTTCACGTTTGTTGCAACTACCGAAGCTATCGGTATTGTTGGTGCAAAACCTGTTTTTGTTGATATTGACAAAGATACTTTTAATATGGATGCTTCAAAATTAGAAGCAGCAATTACACCAAGAACAAAAGCGATTATTCCTGTTCACTTGTACGGTCAGCCTTGCGATATGGATGTGATTATGGATGTTGCAAAACGTCATAACCTGCATGTAATCGAAGACTGCTGCCAGGCTATCGGTGCTTTATATAAAGGTAAAATGGTTGGTACATTCGGGGATTTCGGATGTTTAAGCTTCTATCCTACTAAGAATTTAGGCGGAATGGGTGACGGCGGTCTTATTATGACTAACGATGAAAAACTTAAAGACAGAGTTATTGCTTTACGTAACCACGGCGGTGCTGTTCGTTATCACCACGATGAAATCGGTGTTAACAGCCGTCTTGACGAAATCCAGTCAGCTATTTTACGTGTTAAACTTCCTCATGTTAAAGAATGGAATGAATTAAGACGTAAACACGCTTATTATTACAATGAATTATTTGCTGATTGCAAAGATGTTCAAACACCTGTTGAATTGGATAATACATATTGTGTTTATCATCAGTATACAATCAAAGTTCCTAACAGAGATGCGGTTCACAAAATGCTTCAAGAACGAGGAATTGGTGCAATGCTTTATTATCCTATTCCTTTACATCTTCAAAAAGTTCATGAATACCTTGGTGTAGGAAAAGGTTCTCTGCCTGTTTCAGAAAAGAACACAGAAATGGTTATATCGCTTCCTATGTTCCCTGAACTTACAGAAGAAGAACAAAGAACTGTAGCAAAAACAGTTAAAGAATGTATTGAACTTTCTAAAACCGCTGCAGCTGTTTAAATTAAATTTATAAACTAAAAAAGGAAAGCTTTTGGGCTTTCCTTTTTTTTATGCTAATTCAAACATCTTTGCACCTCTGACGATTTCTTCCGTAATAACAGAACCGTCAGCTTGAACAACATCTCTTGTGGCTGCTCCGTTAAATCCGATATTTCCTATATGACCTTTCTGGTGTATTGATTGGGTTATTGCACCGAATGCCATATCATTTGTTCCGACACCTGTTGCCATACCCTTTAAAGCATTAAATCCTTTAATCGTATCAGAGTCTGATGAATTAACACCTGTCAGATACTGCGGATTAAACACAGGAACTTTAAAGCTTCCTGTTTCGGAAGTTCTTCCTGTGCGATTAGGGGTGCTCGGATTGTTTTCCGGATCCATAATCGGGGTATTGCCTGTTGTCGAATAGTTTTGTATTGGCGAAACAGCTTCGACGGGCATACCGACTTTATTTATTTTTAAATAATCCTCGTTAGCCATGTAAATTTTCCTATTATATATGTTATATATATAAAGTAAATAATTTGCTAAAAATTGCTTTTTTTATCTTCGTAAGGTTTACAATTGTTAACAAATCTTTCTTGCAAATTTCTATACCCATAAAAACAAAAATCCAAACATAATGTTAAGTTTTGTAAAGTGTAAATTCTACACTATATGGGGGTTTTCAGAAATTGAAAAATTTTATTAAACCATTATATTGACATTTAAAATGTTATATGTAATAATAATTACATAAGATTTAAGTGTAGTCGAAACACTAAATATAAATAGAATTCATTAACCCCAAAAACATATAAACTCCTAAATAATAAACACTAAAAGAGACCATTAGGATGCAGAAAACGACCCACTCAGCAATGAGTGGTTTTTTTTATGCTATGTATGTGACCAGAACATTATGTTTTGACATTTCTGCAAAAATCATTAATTCAAATAGAGGATACATAAATATGTGATTGTATGTAGAATATAGTTAGACTCGGGTAAGATTTTAAGGCAGGCGGTATGTTTTCAAACTTTATTCAAAATTTGCTTAATACAGGAGGACAGACTCAGGCTATGCAGAGATATGCACAGCTTACAAGCAAGGTGAATAATCTTAATGCTGCTGATGAGTCGCAAAACCCGCTTGATGCTATTTATCCCAACAACGGAAAAATTAATTCTCCGTCCTTTGAAAAAGTATTGCAATCAGCTACTAAATCGAATTTCGGGACTTTACTTTTAGATCCTTCTTTGAAAAAAGTTAATGCTGATATTGTGCCGTCAAATTTTTCAAAAAGTTTAACCGGCGCCTTGCAGGAGGCAACGGCTGCAAGCAGTGCGGCTCCCGTAAAACAGCAGTCAAGCAAAGCTCAAATACTTAATGTTGTTTCGCAGATTTCCAAAAAACACGGAGTTGATGAAAAACTTGTGCAGGCTTTGATAAAACAAGAATCAGGATTTAATCCGAAAGCAAAATCTAAAGCAGGTGCTATGGGACTTATGCAGTTAATGCCTTCTACAGCTAAAAATTTAGGTGTTAATGATCCTTATAATATGGTTCAAAATGTCGACGGCGGTGTAAGATATTTGAAATCAATGCTGAATAAATACAACGGCAACGTAATCTTAGCTCTTGCTGCGTATAATGCAGGTCCCGGTGCTGTTGACAAATACGACGGTGTGCCTCCTTATCAGGAAACACAAAATTATGTTAAAAATATTTTAGCAAATTATCTTTAAATATTGGCAAATTTTTTTATTTATGTTTTTTATATTCTTATACCATTTTGTATAAGGAGTAAAAATGCTGATTTCCCGAGTTAATAGTATTAATGTTAATAACAATTGTAATTGTGCGTTTGAAGGTAATGAAGTTAATAAGAAAATTTCAGGTAAAGGGGAAGTAGAGTATAGCCATGACATTTTCATTAAATCCGAAAAAGAAGCGCAAAGATTGGCATTCTTAGATTATCTTGCATATTCTGAGGGAGATATTTCCGCTATTGCAGAAACAGGTGCTCAAAAAGTTAAAAACTGCGGAAAGAAGGTTATCACGGATTTTGCAAAAAGAGTTAAAAAATAACTTATAATATACATTATAATTTGTATTTTTTTTGCAATATTATGTTGTTTTTGCTACAATAATTGATGTGATAATAAGAAAGGTACCAAATGAAATTTTCATCATCTTTTAAGGTAGGTCTTTTAACGTTAATAGCCTTGGTTTTATTACTCGGAGTTGTGTTCAAGGTAAAAGGTCGTACGTTTTCATCTGCTGACAGGGTGGAAATTGAGTTTAAAGATGTAAACGGCATGCGTCCGGGTGCAGGCGTACAGATGATGGGGCTTCGTGTCGGTCAGGTAGAGGAAATTACACCTGTTATCGACGGTGAAAACAGCTATGTTAAGGTTAAGTTTGTTATCACGGAACCTAATGTTGAAATTCCGAAAGCTTCTATGTTCTCTATTCAGCAATCAGGATTAATCGGAGAACTGTTTTTGGAAATCACACCTCCTAAAACAAGAACGGTTTACGTTCCTATGTTAAATAAAGACATTCTTTATAAAGACGATGATGTGAGAATGAAGCTTGATAAAGAATATTATGATGTAGGGAAGATTAAAAATATTGAAGTTGTTTCAAAAGATGTTGTTCCGTATTCAATTAAAGACAGTATTAAAACAAATTATGCTTATAAAATTGATTATGTAATAAATTTACCGGGCTTGATTTTGCCTGAATTTTTGAAAGGTAAAGTTATAAAATCAGACGGAACAAACAAACTTTTAATTTCATCTCTCGATGATGTTGTTCCGCCATACCCGAAACAGGCTTCTCCATATACAATTGTTGAACCTATGAGAATTGCAGACTTTATGGATTGGCAGTACAGGGCAGCCGAATCTTTAACCGAAACTAACAAAAAGATTAACGATTTACTTTCTGATCAGGTTATTGCTGAATTGAAAATGTCTGTACAGAACATTAATTCATTAACAGGTCAAACTAGCGTTACAATGACAAAACTTAATGATTTAATCGATACTTCAAAAGGAGATTTAAATCAGTTAATGATTATGATGGATAAGGCTACTACTGACTTTAACCAATTGTCATACAATTTGAATTCTTTCATCGGGGATCCTAAATTTAAAGACAGTATATATAATACAACCGATTCATTTAATAAATTGTCATACAATTTGAATAAATTGTTCGGTGATGAAGAAGAAGCTGAAAAAATGGCTGAAGACTTAAGAGAGATTACTCATAATGTTAATGAAATAAGCGGCTATGTAAACTCTTTAACAAAAGACGATCAGCTTAAAAAGGACTTAAACAGAACCGTTGCTAATATCAATAATGCAATGTTGGGTATTTCAACTTCATTAGATACCGTAAACAAAATGACACCTGAAAAGAAAACAGAATTGCAGACAATTCTGGAAGATACAAGAGTTACAACCTGCAACTTGAGAAAATTCTCTGAAAAATTGAATAAGAGATTTTTACTTTGGAGATTAATGTTCTAAGCATGAATATTAAAACAGAAATAACAAAACTGCATTATGATAAAAATGCAAAAGGTGTTTTCCTTTTAGATTTTGCTTCTGTTTTTTACGGTTTTGCGAGTAATTTAAAAAACAGGTTGTATGATAAAAAAATATTAAAGCCTGAACGAGTTGATGCTTATGTAATCTGTGTAGGAAATAAAACAAAGGGCGGTGGGGGAAAAACGCCTGTGGTATCTCAAATAGCAAATTATTTTGCATCAAAAGGAGAAAAAACCGCAATAATTTCAAGAGGATATGGCGGAAAACTTTCCAATAAAAATATCAATGTAATTTCTGACGGTAAATCTGTTTTTTATAACGCAAGACTTGCAGGGGATGAACCATACTGGCTGGCTGAAAACACAAAAGGTGTTTTTGTCATAACCTCAAAAAACAGATATAAAGCTGCAAAGTATGCTGTTGAAAAATACGGTGTGACAAAAATAATTCTTGATGACGGTTTTCAGCACAGAAAATTGTACAGAGATTTAGATGTTGTTCTAATGGACAGCAAAATGGGCTTCGGAAATGAAAAACTTCTTCCTGCAGGTCCGTTGCGAGAAGGAATGGAAGCTTTTGCAAGAATAGACAGACTTGTTGTTGTAAGCAAAGACACAGACCATAAACGTGCAGAAAAACTTGCTAAAATTATGGGCAAAAAGATGAAGGTAAAAACATCTGTCTGCTGCACAGAACCTGATTATGTCTACAATATTAAAACAGGCGAACGTCTTGCTGACGGGGCTGAAATTACTGCATTTTGCGCAATAGGTCAGCCAAAACAGTTTTATGATTTTTTAAGTAATTATAAAATCAAGGCAACAAAGGATTTTGATGATCACCACTCTTATACGGAAGATGAAATCCCTTCGGGGATTGTTGTAACAACTGAAAAAGATGCCGTTAAGATGATTGAATTTAAAAGAGATAATATATATGCTCTAAAGTTGAAAACAGTTATTGATGTTGAGGAGCTTATTACCATGGATAGTCATCTTTAATTTCCCAGCCGTCCAATTCCAATAATTTAGCACACATTGCACCCGGACATTTATGATTATTGGCGTTTGGTGTAAAAAGTTCTTCACGTGTACCTTTCCAGCCTACATCATAAGTTTTAAAACCTGATTTGGAAATCTGAAATACAAATCTTGTACGAGAATTATAGGCTTCTGTTTGTTTTTTGCAGTCGGCATATTTTAAGCAAAAGAAATACATACTGTTGTAGTTGGAAAATCCTGAGCCGTTTGGTAATGCTACAAGTGCCCATTTTCTGTCTGTATTTGTTTCAACTGTTTTAATATATGGCAATAAATATTTTTTAAGCCATTCAAGTTGAGCTTTTCCATCACCGTTGTTCGAACCCGGGTCCCCGAAAGACCATGCATCCCAGTGCTCAAAATCTCCGTGTTCAACTGTAGCACTATAAAATGCCTGTGACATTATACTATAGAACGCTTTTACTTTTGTTGCCGTTTCCTGTTTTTTATGATTTTGGATTAAAACCGGTATTGTAAGTGCTGCCACAACACCTATTATTCCGAGTGTTATTAAAACCTCTGCAAGTGTAAAACCTTTTTTCATATTGCTCCTTTATTAAAATATATTAAAAATAAATAAAGTGTACTTTATTTTATTAAAGCACACTTTATCTAAATGTCAAATATTATTTTGAAATATATAATTATTTTTATGATAACAGTTAAATTGTATGAATTAATCTGGCAAAATAAAGTAAAAGGGTATGAGGTTTCAGAAGCAACAGGTATTAGTAAAGCTACTATATCTAAGCTTGTGAAAGGTGAGAATATTGACGTTAAACTCAGTACTATAAATAAACTTTGCAATTATTTTAAGTGTGATATTAAAGACATTATTGAATTTAAACCCGATTAATATTTGAAAAAAAATATATTTTTAAGTAAAATTCTTTTATGCAAGAAATCAATATTGATAAAATAGTAGAAAACTTAATTGAGGCAAAACAGCCAAGACGAGAATTTGTCCAGCTTATGGAAGAATTCAAAAATCCTTATCTTGTTTTGATTGCTTGTATTTTGAGTTTAAGAACAAATGATTTGACAACTTATCCCGCTACATTGAGAATGCTTGAAATCGGTACAGAGCCTAAAGATTTTGCATATTGCGATGTAGACAGGCTTGCAAAAGCAATTTACCCTGTAGGCTTTTATCAAAATAAAGCCCGTCAAATTGTCGAGTTATCAAAGATTATTGTAGAAGAGCTGGACAATAAAGTTCCAGACACCATAGAAGAATTGATTAAGTTTAACGGTGTAGGTAGAAAAACCGCTAATCTGGTTTTAGCAAAGGGCTTTGATATTCCTGCTATCTGCGTGGATGTCCATGTTCACAGGATTTGTAACCGTTTAGGTTATGTTAAAACTAAAAATCCTGAAGAAACCGAGTTTGCACTCAGAGAAAAACTGCCGAAAAAATACTGGTTAGATATAAATACCCTGCTTGTTACACACGGTCAAAACGTTTGCAAACCAATTAACCCCAAATGTGATGCATGCCCCATAAAAAATTATTGCTCAAAATTAATATAAAATTTTGTAAATTATAAAGCAATTTTTTTATTTATGTGTTTTTAGTTATTTACATTATGATAATTATAAGGAAAAGTGTATAGTATGAAGTTGAAAAATTGTATTAACAGAATTCAAAATCAAATTGAAAAAAGAAATTTAATTAAAAAAGAAAAAAATATAAACCGCTATTTTAAAATTCATGATGATACTATTTATGGAAATTCGTATGATCAGTTATATAAATCAAGAAGTACATTAGCTAATTACGCAAAATCACAGGGCATAACTATAGATGTTTTTGATGCAAGACAAATTATTGCAGGTGATGAATATGCCCCTGTCAGTATAGAAAACTCTCTGTCTGATAAACTAATGCTTAAGGTAACAAATATTTTGACGGGAAAATCTAAATCAAGAATTATTAGTGCCGATACGGACAATATTTATGTACACAACAATATTAAATTAGATGTATTCCATAATGGTAATGTTACCGAAACTTATGAAACAAAACAACTTCATGAATATACATTTTTAAGATACATCTACAGAAATGTTGAAAACTTAACCAAACATTTAAACGGGAAAACTAATTATTAGCTTGATTTTCTGTGCTCATTGTGTAATAATTCTGCTATGATTGTATACGTTTTTTGAGTCAATTTTATACAATCGGGGTTAATTAGACAATAGAATACATAGGAGTTCGAGAATGAGTGTAGAAAATCCTCATAAAATCGACACATCCAAGTTAGATGCAATCATTGAATCTTATGGCTGCAAAAAATCTAACTTGATTGCGATTTTACAAAAAGTTCAGGAAGTTTACAGATATCTTCCTGAAGAAGCGTTGATTTACATTGGAACCAAAATAGAAGGATTATCTCCTGCAACGGTTTTCGGGGTAGCAACTTTTTATGCACAGTTTTCATTAGAGCCGAAAGGTAAATATGAAATAAAAGTATGTGATGGTACAGCTTGCCACGTTAGAGGCTCTATGCCTGTATTAAACGCAATCAGAGCAAAATTAAATATGCCGGAAGGACAACTGACAAGCGACAACGGATTGTTCTCGCTCGAAACTGTCAGCTGCTTAGGTGCTTGCGGCTTGGCTCCTGTTGTAGTTATAAATGAAAAAGTTTATCCTCAAATGACTTCCGATGCTATTACTATAGTATTGGATACCCTTTTAAAGGAGGAGAATTAATATGGAAAAAACAGCATTGAATATAGATATTAAAGAAGAACAAAAAAAAGCTCAAGAACTTATCACAAAACAAGGCTTAAGAGTACTTGTATGTGCAGGAACAGGCTGCGTTGCAAACGGTTCGTTGAATGTTATTGAAAAATTTAAAGAATTAGGCGCAGATGTTTCTGTTCTGACTGATTATGACAAAATGACCATTGTTCCTACAGGATGCCACGGTTTCTGCGAACAGGGCGTTCTTGTTATTATTCCTGACAAACATGTAACTTATGTAAAAGTAAAAGAAAAAGATGTTGAAGAAATTTATGAAAGTCATATAAAAAACAACAAGCCTGTTGAAAGACTGTTATACACTGATCCTTTAACTCACGAACATGTTCATAAGAATGAAGAAATTAATTTTTATGCAAAACAAACACGTACTGCTCTGGCTAACTGCGGACATATTAATGCAGAATGTCTTGATGAAGCAATTGCAGTAAGAGGTTATGAAGCATTAGCAAATATTTTGGAAGAAAATAATCCCGATAATGTAATTGATCAAATAGAAAAATCAGGTTTAAGAGGACGTGGCGGCGGTGGTTTCCCTACCGGCAGAAAGTGGAGATTTACAGCTGCTAATAAAGGCGGAAAATCTTATGTTGTTTGTAACGGGGATGAAGGTGACCCGGGTGCATTTATGGACCGTTCTGTAATGGAAGGAGATCCGCATAAGCTTCTTGAAGGTATGGCAATAGCAGCATTTGCAATAGGTGCTGATGAAGGCTATATCTATGTAAGAGCAGAGTATCCGTTAGCTATAAAACGTTTGAGAAAAGCTATTAAAGATGCGGAAGAAAGACATTTCTTAGGCAAAAATATTATGGGAAGTGATTTCTCATTTGACATTCATATTAAAGAAGGTGCAGGAGCTTTCGTCTGCGGTGAAGAAACAGCATTAATCGCATCTATTGAGGGCGAAAGAGGTATGCCAAGACCAAAACCTCCTTTCCCTGCAAATAAAGGTTTGTTTGGCAGACCAACACTTATTAACAACGTAGAAACTCTTGCAAACGTTCCCGTAATTATGCTTAACGGAGCGGATTGGTTCTCTCAAATGGGAACAGAAACATCAAAAGGTACAAAAACTTTTGCTTTGACCGGCGAAGTTAATAATACCGGTTTGATTGAAGTTCCTATGGGCACAACTTTACGTGAAATCGTATTTGATATTGGCGGCGGAATGAGGGACGGCAAAAAATTCAAAGCTGTTCAAATAGGCGGACCTTCAGGCGGCTGCTTAACAGAAGAACATCTGGATATTCCTATGGACTACGATAACCTTATCAAAGCAGGTGCAATGGTAGGTTCCGGCGGTCTTGTTGTTATGAGTGAGAAAACTTGTATCGTTGAAGTTGCAAGATTTTTTATGAACTTTACACAGCACGAAAGCTGCGGTAAATGCGTTCCTTGTCGTGAAGGCACAAAAAATATGTTGAAAATCCTTGAAAAAATCGTTGCAGGTAAAGGTGAAATGAAGGATTTAGATACTCTGGAAGAGTTGGCTCATGCAGTTAAAGACGGTTCGTTGTGCGGACTTGGCAAGACTGCTCCAAACCCTGTTCTTTCAACTTTAAAATACTTTAGAGATGAATATATAGCTCACATTCAGGACAAAAAATGTCCTGCGGGCGTTTGTACTGCTATGAAGAAAATCGTTATCAACGAAGCATTATGCAAAGGCTGTACAAAATGTGCAAGAACTTGTCCTGTCGGAGCTATTGAAGGTACAGTTAAAAATCCTCACCACATTAATCAAGATAAATGTATTAAATGTGAGGCTTGTTTTGCAAGCTGTCCGTTCAGAGCTATTGTATTAGAGTAAAAAATAAGGAAATAGAAAAATGACTGATAAAAAAACATTATTTATAGACGGGAAAGAAGTTGAATTTACAGATGAACCTAATCTTCTTGAAGTTATAAGAAAAGCAGGTATGAATGTCCCGACTTTTTGCTACCGTCCTGATTTAACATCATTTGGCGCATGCAGAATGTGTGTTGTAGAAATTGAAGGCAGAGGAATTCAGTCTTCTTGTACTATGCCGCCCGAAGCAGGCTTGAAAGTTCACCTTAACACTGACAGAACAAGAAGAATAAGAAAGACTGTTCTTGAACTTCTTCTTGCAAACCACGACAAAGAATGTTTGACATGTGAAAAGTCAGGTAACTGTGAATTGCAGCAATATGCAGAAGAATACGGTATCAGAAGAATTAGATATCCTGAAAAACCTTTAGATGAATATCTGCCTGTTGACGATTCAAGTCCTTCTATTGTGCGTGATCCTAACAAGTGTATTCTTTGCGGAGCTTGTGTAAGAGCTTGTACAGAGTTTCAGGGGCATTCGGTACTGGGATTTGCAAATCGTGGCTCAAAGACAGTTGTTCAGCCTATGAACGGTAGACCGTTAGGGCAGGTTGATTGTGTAAACTGCGGTCAATGTGCGGCAGTTTGTCCTACCGGTGCATTAACAATCAAATCAGATATTGAAGCTGTATGGAACGAAATTACTAATCCTGATAAAAAAGTTGTTGTTCAGATGGCTCCGGCAACTCGTGTTGCAATCGGTGAGATGTTCGGGCTGGAACCCGGTGAAAATTCAATAGGCAAAATGAATGCAGCTTTGAGAAGAATAGGCTTTGACCTTGTTTTTGATACAAACTTCTCTGCGGATTTAACAATTATGGAAGAAGCATCCGAATTTCTTGCAAGATTAAAGTCAGGTGAAAATCTGCCTTTGTTTACTTCCTGCTGTCCTGCATGGGTGAAATACCTTGAAACAGAACATCCGGAAATGTTAAAACACTTATCAAGCTGTAAATCACCTATGTCAATGTTATCTCCTGTTCTTGTGGAACTGGTTCCCCAACAGTTAAATATTGACAGAGATAACCTTGTTGTTGTTGCAATTATGCCTTGTACGGCTAAGAAATATGAATGCAAACGCCCTGAATTAAGCAAAAACGGACGTCCTGATACAGATTACGTTCTTACAACTCAGGAATTAGGCAGAATGATTAAAGAAGCAGGCATTAATTTCAACGCAATAGAACCTGAAGCTAATGACTCTCCATTCGGTGAATATTCAGGTGCAGGTACTATATTCGGAGCTTCCGGCGGTGTAGCGGAAGCTGCTGTGAGAACTGCTTATGAATTTGCAACAAACGAACCTTTAAATGATGTTGATATTAAATCTTTAAGAGGAACATCTAACAGATGCAGAGATATTGAACTTGATTTAAAAGGTACAAAACTTGTTGTGAGAGTTGTTTCTACGCTGAAAGAAGCTGAAAAATCTTTACAGGAAATTAAAGAAGGCAAAGCTCCTTTCCAAATGCTTGAAGTAATGGCTTGCCCCGGCGGATGTATAAACGGCGGCGGACAACCCAGAAGCTGTGATAATTCCAAGATTAAGGAAGAACGTGCCGAAGGTTTATATAAAGAAGATAAAGAACTTCCGCTAAGAAAATCACACTTCAATCCTTCAATAAGAAAACTTTATAATGAATATCTTCAAGAGCCTAATTCTCATAAAGCTCATGAATTGCTGCATACTATATATACAGATAAGTTTTCAGGTTCATATAAAGATATCTAAAATAAGAAAAATACCGTCAAATACAAGACGGTATTTTTTTACATAAAAAAAAAGAAGACCGTTCAGTCTTCTTTTTTTATTTTGAATTCAAATTATTTAACAGCTTTTTTTACAGCTTCGGTAATATCAGTTCCTCCGTAAAGAACAACTCCTTTTGCAAGAACTACATCATAGTTACCTGCTTTAGCCTGTTCTGCAACTTTAGCGGAAATTGCGTTATCAATTGCAGTTAGCTTAGCTGTGTAGTTTTTATCCATAGCTTCTTTTTTAGAGTTTAATTCTTTGTTATATTTTTCTTCCAAAGTTTGTTTTTTCTTAGCATCAGTTGTAGCAGCAACTTCTTTTCTTGCTTTTTCAACAAATGCTACAAGTTCTTTAGCTTTAGTCTGTTGTTCTTTTTTCAAAGCCTGAACTTGAGAAGATGAGTTTACTACCTGTTGAACATCAACAACTGCAATTTTAGATGGAACATCTGACATTGCAAAATTGTTTACAGAAAATCCGATTACAAATGTAGAAATACCAACGACTAATAGTTTCATTTTGTTATTCATAACTTTACCCTCATATAAAAGTGTGTACGCTTCTTGTATTATTTTTGAAAAAACATTACTTCAAAAGACTGATTTTATTATTTCAAAACTTTACAAGTATATTAATCTCCCTTATAATAATATCAGGTCAATACTTAATTTTGTTAAAAAATTAACTTTTGTTACTATATTGTAATAAAAATTCAAAAATCGTTTTTATTTTCATTCCTGTGCGCAAAAATAAAATTGACCGGACTTAAATAAATATATATATAAAACAGAAGGTGAATAAATGAAAAAGATTAATTCCAGAAAAAATGTATTGAGTGCTATTTTATGTGTCACTTTTGCATTCGCACTTCCTGCATCTTTTTCCCGTGCAATTGCTAATCCTCTTGCAGGCGGCGGTGCCGTTCCGGGTAATATAGGCGGACAAATAGGCGCAGAAGCAGGAATGAATATACGTCACGATAGCGACTATCTCAGATATCAATATCAAGAAAAACAAAGAGAAGATGATTATCAATATTACCAGCAGAGAAAAAAATTAGAAGCTGATCCAAATGCAGGAAATCAGATTATACAAAACTATAACGGCGGTTCTATGCAGCAGGCAGGAGTTGAAGAAATAGATACAAAAGGCGTGTTTGTAAACTCTGTTGAAGTTGCACCTTCTGAAATTTTAACAAAAGAAGAAATCAATGATATAGTAAGACCTTTAGTTGGCAGAAACGTATTTATTGAAGATATTCAAAAAGTTATTGACACAATCAATAACTTGTATGCTGAAAAAGGATTTGTTACAGCAAGAGCTTTTTTGCCTGAACAAACCGTTCAAAACGGAAATATTTATATAGCTTTAACAGAAAGTAAAATTGGAAATATCACCGTAGAGCAGAACAAATGGACTAAAGACGGATATATTACCAGAAGATTACCTCAAAAAGAAGGTCAGTTGTTTGATATTGTTGAACTTGAAAAAGATGTTCTTGATTTCAACAGATATAACGAAGGCGTTAAACTTTCAGCAAATTTAAAAGCCGGTGAAAAGCCTGGTACAACAGACATCGAACTTGTTGCTCAGGAGTCATTCCCTTTCCATATTATGGGGGTAATGGATAATGCCGGTCGTTACAGTACAGGCAGCATCAGAGGCGGTGCGATGTTATATGCCGACAGTTTATTCGGACACAGAGACAGAATGTCTTTAGGTTCTTATTTTTCTAAAGGCGCACAAAGCCCGTTCTTTGATTATAATGTTCCTGTTAACAAAAATGACGGACGTGTTGGATTTATGTTCTCATCTACTTTTGCGGACATCAAATACGGACCTATGAGAGATTTGAAATTAGGCAGTAATGCTTACCAATATTCATTGTACTATTCTCAACCGTTAGTTAGAAAACCGGGATTTGAATTGAAATCTTACGCAGGTTTAAGCTATAAAAGAGCACGTACATTTACTGATTTAAATGTTCCTATATTCCAGGATTGGATTAACAGCGCAGATAACGTTACTGCTGTTGAATTGGCATTGCAAATGAGAAAAGATACTAAATACGGTATTTGGTATTTGAATCAGGATGCTTACTATTCAATTCCTATTTTCAACAGCGATCGTGATAACAATTACTTTAAATACAGCGGCGGTATCGTAAGATTACACGATTTTTCTCACGGTTTCATCGGTCAATTGAGAAGTAACTACCAAATCGTTCCTGGAGATAAAAAAATCCCTTACTTAGACCAAATGCAGACAGGTGGTTTGGCTACTGTTAGAGGTTACTCAGAAGGTATGATGATTGGTAAAAACGGTTATTTCATCAGTGGAGAATTGATGTTCCCGTTATTGCCGAGAGAAATTACAAGCCCGAGATCAGGAGAAAAAATTCCGTTTATCGGAAGATATGTAAAAGGTGCTATATTTGCCGATACAGCAGGTATTTTCCCGACAGCAAGTGAAGATGTATACGGCGGAAGCTATTTCGCAGCATCATTAGGTATGGGGTTAAGGGTACAACTTCCTGGTGATTTAAGTGCAAGACTATATTGGGGCTATCCGTTGGTCAGCAACCATTGGGAGCCTGACAGAAAATACGGTCGTTTCCACTTTGAATTAACATTAGCACCTAACATTGATGCATTGCTGGCAGAAAGAGTTACAAAAGCTGCTCCAAAAACACAATTCCAAAAGAATGTTGAGGCAGAGTACGTTAATAACTATGATGATGTCAGACACTATGACTACTTCCGTGACGGTGGCGGCGGTTCACTGTAGAACGTAATTTAATCAAATGTTGAATAAAAAAAATTATGCGGTAACATAAAGTTGCCGCATTTTTTATGTGAGGGAAGGAGAGAGATTTTGACCAAAGCAATTTTTATTACAGCAACAGGTACTGACGTCGGTAAAACTTATATTTCGGGTTTGCTTGTTAAAAAGATGAGAGAGCTGGGGTATAATTGCGGATATTATAAACCTGCATTAAGCGGTGCGGTTGAAGTCGACGGTAAGCTTATCCCGGGAGATTGTGATTATGTTTTAAAGTGTGCAAATATTGAGGTAGAAGCAAAAGATTATGTGTCTTATATTTTTAAGCCTGCCGTATCTCCGCATTTAGCTGCACAAATGGAAAACAATCCTATAAAGCTTGATAAAATAATTAGTGATTTTGCTAAAATTAAAAAAAAGTTTGATTATGTTGTAGTGGAAGGTGCAGGAGGAATTGTTTGCCCGTTTAATCTAAAAGAAGAAATGCTAATGCTTCCTGATGTAATAAAAGCACTTGGACTTGATGTTCTGGTTGTTGCATCTGCGGCTTTAGGCACAATTAATTCTACGGTATTGACAGTTGAATATGCTAAACATCATGGGATTAACGTAAAAGGAATAATTTTAAACAATTATAATGAAGATGATATTATGCAAAATGATAATAAAATTCAGGTTGAAAATCTCACAGGAATAAAAGTTATTGCAGAGGTTAAGGATAACCAGAATGGAATAGAAATTGATAATATTACGTCTTTATTTAAGGAGGTATAAATGAATACGTGGGCTGAAAAAGATTTAAAATATGTGTGGCATCCATGCTCTCAAATGAAGGATTATGAAACACTGCCTCCGATTGTAATTGAAAAGGGTGAAGGCGTATATCTTTATGATACGGAAGGTAAGCGTTACGTTGATGTAATCAGCTCCTGGTGGTGCAACCTCTTAGGACATTGTAATCCTCATATTTCCGAAGAAATAAAAAAGCAGGCAGATAAGCTTGAACACGTTATTTTTGCTAATTTTACCCATAAACAGGCTATAAGACTTTGTGAAAGATTATCAAAAATCTTACCTGACGGGCTTTGTAAATTTAATTTTACCGACAACGGCTCATCAGCGATTGAAGCTGCAATGAAAGTAAGTTTTCAATATCATGAGCAGACTGGTAATCCTCAGAAAACGAAATTTATGGCATTAACAGAAGCTTATCATGGCGAAACTATCGGGGCTTTATCTGTCGGGGATTGTGACCTTTACACAAAGCTTTATAAACCAATTTTAATGGATATTGTCAGAATAGAAGGTCCTGACTGCTACAGATGTCCTTATGGAAAAAACAGGGATAACTGTAATTGCGAATGTGCACAAAAAGCAGCTGAAACATTTGCGCAATATGGTAATGAAACGGCAGCTCTTCTTGTAGAACCCTTACTTCAAGGGTCAGCGGGAATGAAAGTTTATCCGCCATTGTATTTAAGAAAACTTAGAGAGTTGTGCGATGTATATAATGTTCATCTTATAGCCGATGAAATTGCAACTGGCTATGGCAGAACAGGTAAAATGTTTGCTTTTGAACATGCTGGTGTATCACCTGATATTATGTGTCTTTCAAAAGGTTTAACAGGCGGTTATATGCCTATGGCGCTGTTTGTTACGACACAAAAAATATATGATGCATTTTATGATGATTACGGTACAGGAAAAGCTTTTATGCACAGCCATACATACAGCGGCAACCCTCTTGCCTGCTCTGCTGCAAATGCTGTTTTAGATATTATGGAAGACGGTTCTGTTTTAAAACGTGCTCAAGAAAACGCTGTGTACTTTAACAATTTGATAAAAGAAAAATTTCTTTCACATCCAAATGTCGGTGAAGTACGTCATATAGGTTTGATAAACGCAATAGAACTTGTTGCGGATAAGCAAAGTAAAAAGCCTTTTGAAAGCAGACTCAGAACCGGATACCAAATCTACAAAAAGGCTTTGATGGAGGGAGTTATACTCAGACCTCTCGGTGATGTAATCTATTTTAATCCTCCGCTTATAATGGAGAGAAAAGACATGGATTATGTCACCGATGTTGCTGTTAAGTGTTTAAACGAAATTTTGCCGCAACAAAGTTCTGCGTTAAACAAATAACGTAATTTTTACACTTCTTAATTCAGATACCTACACACTCTCAAGTTTTTTTGCGAAAAAAAGGAACTCTCACTGATTAAATTCGTCTTAAATTTTAAAGGATTTTATCCTTCGGTTGTTAATTCTTCCCAGATGCTTGGCACTACGATTAATGCTGTGTACACAATAAATCCGAATAGAATTAAATTGATAGCTTCCATGATAACACTCCTATCTTGATAGCTTTAGCGAACAAAAACGACATATACAATTCGCTACAATTATATTATACCCATGCTTGAAGAAAAATTAACATTTTTTAATAAAATTTAAACTATAATATTAATGAGGACTTTATGAAAAAGAAAATAGAAAAACTGTTTAGTAATCTTTGCTGCTCTCATTGCAAGAACAGCTTTGATGAAGATTCGGTTATAATAAAAAGAGAAGAAGAAGGTTTAACCGTAATAAGTCTTGTGTGCAAACATTGCGGTAAAAATTTCGGTGTTGCTTTTTTAGGTTTCTCCGATATTGACGTTAAAAACTATGAACCTTTAGAGGTACAGGAAGGTCCTGAACCTATTAACTATGATGATGTTATTGAAGCACACAGGTTTATACAAAACCTTGACAGTGACTGGCAAAAACATTTACCTAAATAGTATCAGTTAAACAGTACCCCGACGATTGCAGCTGACATATAACATGTTAACGTTCCGCAAATCAGAGCTCTTACACCAAGTCTTGCAAGATTTTTTCTCTGGTTTGGAGCAAGTTCGCCAATACCGCCCAATTGTATTGCAATCGATCCGAAATTACCAAAACTGCATAATGCAAAACTTGCAATCAAAAAGCTTTTTGGTGACAGCTGATTTGGAAGATTGGTTAAATCAAAATATGCAACCATTTCATTAAGAACCAGTTTAGTACCCATTAAGCTTCCTACAGTTGTAGCTTCTTTTAATGGAACTCCCATAAAGTATGCAAATACTGAGAATATTTTGCCGAGTATTAATTTTAAAGATAAATGATTTAAATCAAATGAAGCAAAGTTTATATGCAAATATTTAACTATAAACACTCCTGCACTTCCAAGAATCCAGTCAATCATAGCAACCAGTGCAACGAGTGCTAAAATCATGGCAACAACATTTATGGCAACTTTCATTCCTTCTGAAGCTCCTGCAGAAATGGCATCAAAAACATTTATGTAGGGCTTTCTTCTTTTGCTGTATGTTATTTTTATATCTTCACTTGTTTCCGGTGTTGCTGTTTCCGGATAAACGATTTTTGAAATGACAAGTGCACCCGGTGCAGCCATTACGGATGCTGCAAGCAGGTATTGTGCGGGAATTCCCATGCCTATGTAAATCGGCATTGTAGCTCCGGAAATACATGCCATACTTCCTGCCATAGAAGCCAAAAGCTCTGAACGGGTAAGTTTTGCAAGGTAAGGTCTTATCATAATTTGTGCTGCAATTTGTCCTACAAATGCGCTTGCAACGTTTGAAAGCGCTTCGGCTCCGCTGACTGACATAAGTTTATTCATAGCTTTACCGAATACCGGAACAATTCTTTGCATAATTCCGTAATAATATAAAATATTAACTAAAATCATCATAAAAATTAGAGAAGCAATCAGTTGGAGTGCAAATACCTGTGCTCCTGCTCCAAATACTGATGAAAATTTATCCTCATTCATTAAAGGTCCGAAAACAAATGCCCCGCCTTCTTTTGCAAATTCCAGAACTTTTTGGATAAATAAACCTATATTAAAAAATATTGCCCTGCCTAAAGGTACTTTAAATATAAATACAGCAAGCAGCACCTGTAGTAAAAATCCTGTTCCTACTGTTTTATAATTAATTGCTTTTCTGTTATTAGACATCAAAAAAGCTATCCCAAATATAAGTAAAATTCCAAATACTCCAAAAAATCTGTCCATCTTTCACCTTTTTCAAACTGTTTCTCTAATTTTACTTGAAATGCGATAAAAAAACTCTAATTATTAAAAAAAACTTTACTTAATATTTCTTAATAAATTAGCAAGTTGGTGTTGAAAAAAATCATGTCAGCATTTTACTATAGAAGCAGAAAGGATTTTCTGCAAAAATTCACGACGTAGTATATATATTATAAATGGGATGTAGGTGCAAATATGCGTGTTTATTCAATTATGCCTCAGTATCAGGCAAGTCAAACTAAAAGAAGCAGTAAAGCAGAAGCTTCAAATTCAGTCATGCCGTTGTCGGTAAATAACGGGGGGGGGGCAGCTTTCCCAGGCGTTCATATAAGTTTTAGCGGTGCAGATAAAAATATCCACCAATTTGTATCTTATGCTCCTGAAAATAAAAGATATAATATAAGCAATTATAACTCAGGCGGTTTAGGTGTTGTTTCTTATGAAGCTCCGGTAAGCTGGAGATTGCATGAAAATGCAGATGTAAGAGACTTTTCTCCTTATCACAGTTATGATAATGCTGATGGCGGTATCAAAGTTGTAAAACTTAGAAAAGATGCTAACGGTAAAATTATTGACAGTTATAAAGCTGACAGTTTTATAGCAGCGGATCAGAATGAAACACTTGCAGATGTTGCTAAAAGAGTTAAACTTGCAGAAGGTGAAGAACTTTCTTATGCAATACAGTTGAAACCTGATAATCAAGGAATGCATAAATTTGTAAGACTTGAAGATACAGGTGTTCAAGGCTCATTTAAGCGCCCTGCTGCAAATGCTATTGATCAGGTAGAAACTGTGCCTTACAGATTGTTCAGAGCTGTAGATATTAAAGATTCTGTAGATGTAGCAATTGATAATTATAAAAGTAATTTATTAGCTGAAATTAAAGAGCCTTACATAAAACCTACAGAAGCCGAAGTTAGAGAAGCTTTCAAAGATAAACTTGCAGCAGCAGCAGAGAAAGATAAAGCATCTACAGAATTAATGCAAAAAGAAGCTGAAATTATTCGTAAAAATAAACCGAATGTGTTTATTGATACAGCTGATATCAAAACTGAGACCAGAAAAGTTGAAGCAGAAATCAAAAAAGAAGTTCAAAAAAGATTAAAAGATAATGCGGAAATTAATCAAAAATACAAAGAAAAATTAGAAACAAAAGAAGTTATAGACTATATCAAAGACATAAAAGCAAAAGCAGCTCCTGAAGTTGCTGAAAGAAACTCTGTATACTTCGTACACACTAAAGAATTAGCAAGATTTGAAAACGCTTACGGTGTGGGTGGCAATGCATACGGCACTTACGGCTCTTACGGAACATACGGTTCTTATGGTTCGTACGGCTCATATGGAACTCAGGGGGTTAACGGAATGAAGGTTGTCAGCACAAACCTTGCTTATGCTGATAACAACAGAGCTTTAGTTGAATTAATGCCTAAATTAAACACAGAAGCTCATGGTAATTACAACCCTGCTAACTGGTGGCTGCATGACAGACCGGCTTTCATTACAATGAACTCTATTGCTGATGCTTCTCATTTTGGCAATGAATATTATAACGGTTTGAAAATTCATGGTACATTCCACAACCCTGGTCGTGATTATCAAGGTGCAGAAAGCAATCCGTTTGAATTCTTCAGAATGGTTGCCAGAGAAGAAGACGTTAAGTTGCTTAATAAACATAAACAAATCGGTACACTCAGAAATATCGAAAAGAATTGGGTAAGTGCTTCTGATGAAGAAAAAAGATTTGCTAATCAAATCTTAAGACCGTTTATGGAAAACTTCCTTGATGATTATGTTGATACAACCAAAGATTTACGTACATTTAATATTTCAATGACACCTGTTGCCGGTACAAGAATTAACCCGAAAAATATGAGTGCAGGTACTGTATCCGTTAACTACGGTAAAGAAATGAAATCATTAGAAACACCTGATATTGCTCAATTTATGACAACAAAATTAGCGAAAATCAAAACTATTGATATTACAAACGGAAATACTCCTGCCAACTTAAAATTGGATGATCCGGAGGCTAATTTCTGCCAGAATGGTGAAATGAACGGTTTAACAATGAAGAAAGAAGGGTTTACTACTTATAAATACAAACCTGTATTTGATGATGCGGGCAAATTGGTTTCAGATAACCTTTCAGAAGTAATGAGCGCTAAAAAAGCTAACACTAAATGGTTCTTGAATACAGTGGGAAATGCTTATGAAATGGGCGGTTCTCAGGGTATTACAAAAATGTTCTTCAGTGATGCGCAAATTAAAAAAGGTGCAAGCATCATAGGTAGCCTGTCTAAATATGAAGAAGGCGATATGTTATTTATGGGTTGGGGACGTCCTGATCCTCAAAAAGGATATCCGTCTACCTTCCAATCTTTCCTTGAATTCTTGAAAGATCCGAATGTTGATAAAGAAGTTAAAAAACATACCAAATTTATTGCAGGTGCAGGTATTTGGGAAGACGGCGCAAGAGATTACGAGTGGGTAAAAGATATAATCAAACAAATTGAAACTCTTGACGGTGGTATATATAAAGGAAATGCTTGTTATGTTAACGGTTTCTTCCCTAACAGATTGGTAGGATGTGCTACATACTCTATATTTACATCCAGATTTGAACCTTGCGGTATTACACCTCTTGAATCATTTGCTGCCGGTACTCCTGTAATTTCCAACAATACAGGCGGTGCTCCTGACTTTATTACTGCAACAAGAGGATATTTAACTAAACATCCTTACCTGATTAATCCTTCAGAATTGAATATTCCTGCAGAATTAACAGCCGGTAAATCAGGTGCAGAATTAGGCAACATTATTGACAATGCAAGAATGAAAGCAAATGCGCTTGAGTTAAAAGATTGTGTTACTGCTGCAACTAAAGACTATAATCTTGCAGCAGAAGAAGGAAAACTTTCTAAATATGCCGAAATGGTTAAAGATGCACTCAACCAGAAAATCGATTGGCACAATAACAACGCATACAACGGCGGTAAATCAGCAAACGAACGTTATATGACAGAAGTATTTGAAGTAGATAAAGGAATGAATGCAAGAAGCTTCGAAAAATTGAAACGTTTAGTCGGTGACAAATTCGGTATTGCTGATGCATTGAAAGACGGTGCACAAAAAGTAAGAAACAGATGGACAAAAATTCTTATCGGAGCAGGTATCGGTATTGCAGCAGCAGGAAGTGCAGCTTATGTATACTTGAAAAAAGATAAGAAAAAAGACGAGAACGCTGTTAATACAGAGATAAAATCTGATGCAGCAGCTCAAACTCCTGCGGCAGCACAAACAACAGTATCAACTCCTGTCGCATCAACGTCACAAACAGCTTCAACAACAATTCCGTTCAAAAAACCAGATCAATTTGCATTAGGAAACGAACAGAAACAAGCTGTAACAAAATAATATAAATTATTTGTTTAAAATGTCGACTAAATTATAAATTACGATGAACTTGTTAATCAGGTCATCGTAATTTTTTGCTCTGGTAAGCGATTTGAATAAAAATCCGAATTGCAACGGTCTTTTGGAGCGAATAGCAATTAATATGATATTATCTTTAATAGACATGCTAAAGCCTTTTGCAGTGTATGCTGCTCCAAGTTCTTTTATTGCTTCCCAGAAGTCCTGATTAATAAAATCAATGTTCCGGCGGTTTTTAGCAAAAGTGTACAGGTATTGATTAAGCTCGGAAACTTTTGGTTTTACCTGATAATATCTGTTATATTTATGTTCGTTTTTAGAAATCAAAATAACATGGTTATTAAAAGATTTTTCAAGTTCAAGCTGAATAGTCACACCTCTAAAAAGGTTTGGTTTGTTCTGAATTTTAAGCGGCAGTGTAAGTTTTGTATCACTTATTATAATATTTGTTTTATTGTAGAAACCAAAAAAGCTTCTTATATCTTCCTGAGTATCAAAATTAGGAAATAGTTCGGAATCCAACACTGTAGCTATACTGAAATTTTTAGGCCAGTTTTTATAGTTAGCAACTACCGGAAAAAATAGCGGTAAAACTTCATCTTGTAATTTTAAGAGATACTCTCTTGAGGTTATTATTACCGTAACTATACTTTGTATTAAGCATGCATACATTAAGAATAAAATTAGCGGCCATAATATAAAATTGTATTCAAGTTTAAGCATGAGCAGAATAAATATATAAGAAAAGATTACACCCAGCATTAGGAAAAGCAAAGAAATCCCTACAACTTTTAATACAGTTTTCTTCCTGTAAATTTCCATAGTTTGAATTTGAGGAAGAATTTTGTTTTCGAAATAACTGTAATACTGCTCTCTGAATTTTTCCTGACTTATCATTCCAATATTTTATCATATCTGAATAAATTATTACAATAGATGAAAAAAATTTTTAAATTTTTAAGAAAAAAACTGTTGACAATAAAATTTGTTCTTGCTAAGATAATCTCACTGGCGAAAATTAATAGCAATTAAGATTTGCGCTTGTAGCTCAGCTGGTAGAGCACTCCCCTTTTAAGGGATAGGTCGCGCGTTCGAATCGCGCCAAGCGCATATTTTTACGAAAAGGGTTCTAAACCCTTTTTTTATTATATAAAAATATAAGATTTGTTAAATTTTCATATATATAGCAAATTTTAATATTGAGAATATTAATAAATTTATATATAATTTTATAGATTAACAGCTGAAAAAAGGAAGTAATGAATGAAGAATATGTATAAGCTTGCAGCAGCTTTTGTTTTTGCAGCATTATTTAACAACTATGTTTTCGGAATGGATTTTTTCGGGGACGTAAACCTTAGTTCTGACTATAATGCAAGTGGAAATATTGGCAGTGCTCCTGTTAATGTAAATATAAACGGTAATGGTCATTCGATAAACGGTAATGGTTTTAGCGGTCTTCAGATTCAAAGCGGAGTAACCAAAATTAATTTGAAGAATGCCGGGGGATTTAATCTCACTAAAACAGATACTCCCACTGAAGATTCTGTGATTAAGCTGGATGAAAACGGGAATATTCAGTATTACAATATTACAGAAAAGGGCTCCGTAAAAGATTTCCAATCAACTTCACAAAACGGAAGTTTTATATATAATTCAAACTACTCATACAAAGGTGAAGTTGATATTGAAAATTCAGTAATAAAAGATAATCATATTAATTCATCTGCGAAGAATAGCGGCGGTGCAATTTATAATTATATAAAAGGCGGCGATTTTAGTATAAAAAACTCATACATAACAGGAAACGGTATTGAAACCGATGTCAGCGGAGGTACTATTTCCGGAGGTGCAATATATAATTACATTAGCCGTGATGAAACAGGTATATTCAATGTTATAGACACTTTTATAACCGATAATAAAATTAATGCCCCTAATTCAATTAATGTTTACGGTGGTGCGATTTTTACTGAAAACAGTAATTTAAATATGCAGAATTCTTACCTTGGAAACAATTCTGTAACAGGATATAACACACAAGGAGGAGCTTTATTTTTAGAAGGGATGACTGCTTCTCATACTATCAATAAAAGTGTGTTTGAAAATAATAAGGTTGTAGCATCAAACAGTGGAGGTGGCGGTGCAGTATATGCTAATAACGGTAATTTAACCGTTAATAACTCTCTGTTTTTATCAAATAAAGTAGAAACAGTAAGCGGCAATAATAATGGGGGTGCAATCTCTAAGGCTGGCGGAGATAATTTCACTGTAATAAATTCTGTATTTGAAAACAATTCAATTGAAGCAACAAATGCTGCAAGGATTTACGGCGGTGCAATTTATGCAGGTGCAAAAGAAAATGTCATAAAAAATTCTGTCTTTAAAAATAACAGTGCCGTCAATAATACTACATCTTCAGGTATGCAAATCGCAGGTGGTGCAATTTATTTAAGCAAGGATACTTTAAAGATAGATAACTCTGTATTTGATTCAAATAAAGCAATAAGTAATCAGTGGTCTTATGGTGGAGCAATAGGCACTTCTGTTAGCGGAAATACATATTCTGAAATTAACAATTCTACTTTTATCAATAACATTGCAGAATCATCTGCAGCAAGTTCTTTTGGTGCTAATGGCGGTGCTGTTTTCGTTTATAATAACAGTGTTGCAAATATCAATAATTCCGTATTTAACGGTAATATTGCAAAATCCGCAGCAGAAAATGCATATCAGAAATTTGGCGGCGGTGCAGTATATGTTTCTAACAATTCAACAGTTACAATTGCAGATTCGTCATTTACCGACAACAAAGCTATAGGCAATTTTGCTTACGGCGGGGCAATTCTTAATAGCGGCAATAATGCAACTTTAAACATTATTGCTGATAAAAAAGATGTTGTATTTACAGGCAACCAATCAGGTATAGATGAAAACTCATTGACTTCAAATGCTATTCATAACGACAAAGGTATTATTAACCTTAATGCAGGCGACAGCAAAATTATATTTAATGACAGAATTACATCTACAAATTCTGAGGGTGTAATCAATATAAACAACGCCGGAGATTGGGATAACGCAGACAATGCGCAAACTCCTGACGGGAATAAGATTCCTGTTTCAGCTCCTGTAGGCGGTACTATAGTTCTTAATAACAACATGAATGACTATAAGGGTGGAGTTAATCTTTATGGAGGAACAATAGCTGTAGGTGCTGACGGAACTTTCTTTGAAAAAGCTTCTTCATTCAATGTTAATGGTGTTTCTAATTTGGATCTTGCAAATGGTGTTGTCAGGGATTATAACCTCGGGAACCTTAATCTTAATGCAGACTTAAATACTGCTATTGATATTGATCTTCTTCAACAAAAAGCTGATAATATAATGGTAGACACTCTGACAGTTAACAATGATGCAAAGATTAATATAAACAGAGTTAATGTTACTGCTGATGCTAATGCGGAAACCGCAAAAGTTGTTATTACGGAAGACAAAAATCTTCAGGAAATCATTACTCTTGATACAAGTGCTACAACTGCACTGGGTAAAATATTCAAATATAATGTAGATTACGACACTGACAGTGCAACAATGTCATTTTTAAGAAGCGGTATCATTAACAACGGCGGAAATAACGGAGGTAATTCAGGACGTCCGTCATATAATGATTTAAACCCTGCTGTAATGGTTGGAGCAGTTGCGGCACAACTTGGCGGATATATGGGAATGCTAGACACATATAACAATGCATTCAACAATATGGATATGCGTATGTTAAACCCGTCAAGCATCAGAGCAGTTCAAAAACTAGTAAACAGTTACGCAATTTCAGATACTGAACGTGATGAGGGCAGAACTTACTTTGATAACGAAACAAATAGCAGCGGAACATGGGTTAGACCTTTTGCGGCTTATGATACTGTAGGACTTAAAAATGGTCCTAAAGTTAATAATTTCTCTTATGGAACTTTTATCGGTGGAGATACTGCTGTTCACAGTTTTAATAACGGTGCGGAAGGTGTTCTGAGTGCTCACGTTTCTTACCTCGGAAGTCATCAAAATTTTGCAAGCAACAGTATTTATCAGAACGGAGGTAATTTAGGTGTAACCGGAACTTTTTATAAAGGGAATTTCTTTAGCGGTCTAAGTATCAATGCAGGTGCAAGTGTTGCTGAAGCAAGTACCCGTTATGGAAATGAAAATTTTCCTATGTTAATGGCGGGTATTGCCAACAAAACAGGATATAATATTGAATTCAAAGAAGGAAGATTTATTATCCAGCCTAGTCTGTTATTAAGCTATACATTTGTAAATACTTTTGATTATACAAACGCAGCAGGTGTTAAGATTAGCGGAGATCCTCTGCACGCAATACAGATTTCTCCGAATGTCAGATTTGCACTTAATACCCGAAATAACTGGCAGCCTTATCTTACAGCAGGTATGAACTGGAATATTATGAATGACTCTGAATTTAAAGCTAATATGACATCTTTGCCTGATTTAAGTATGAAACCATATGTTCAGTATGGTTTAGGAATTCAAAGAACAGTTAATGATAATTTTACAGCATATGGACAGGTTCTGCTTCGTAACGGAGGCAGAAACGGTATTGCTGCTAACGCAGGTTTCAGATATCTTTTTGGTCATGAAAGCAAATCACAAGAAGTTATATAATTTATAAAGGCTCCATACGGAGCCTTTATTATTGATATATATTTTTTTTAAGTAAAGAGAATAATTTAGAAACATTATTTTAAATGAATAAATTTTTTAGCGCAATCAAACATTGAATTTACAAGTGCTGCGTTTGAATAAATATTTAAGCCGTTACTTTCGAGTACTTGTTTCATGCGTTTTTCCCACATTGCATATATATCGTCTTTACTTAAATCAAGTACCTGTGCTATCATGGTAAGCTCTTTAAAGTCAATAGGTATAGGAAGGCTTCCACGCAGCATATCAACTATATCAAGTCGTTTTTTGCGAGGGAATGCTTTTAAAAATGTTATAGTACTCATTTTCTTTTCTTTCATTACATCTTTAAAGAATTCAACAGAATCGTCAATCAAAATAGGTTCTTGAGGAATTTTATATTCTTCAAACTCTTCAGGTTCGATTTCCATTACTGTTGCAATACGTTCTAAAGTTGTTCCCCGTGTAGAAAACGGTATTGTGTTATCTATCAGGTTGTAAACGTAAGAAAGAGTAACACCTATCATTTCTGCGAAATCTTTTTTATGCAAAGAATTTTTATCCAAAAATTTTGCTACCTTTTCAGAACTTTTCTCTTGAATGATTGGTTTATTTTTCATCTTTTTATCCTCTTTGTTTTATATATATCGGCTAGTAGCTTGCTTTAAAAAGCCCGCTCCCTTTTTTCCCTCATCTATTAGCATTATCAAAATAAAAGTTTTTTATCTTTTTGTTAAGAGTAAATATGGTAAACAGGTGTGGTAATATTTATTTACGTTAAAATAAGAAATATAAAGGGAAGATAGTACAAGCTTACGTATTTAATAAGGATAAGATGATGAAATTAATTGCAGGACTTGGAAATATTGGTGATAAGTATTGTTTTACAAGACACAATGCGGGGTTTATGGTATTAGACAAATGGGCATTGGATAAAAACTTGTCATTCAGAGAAGAAAAAAAGCTGAAATGTTTTTTGACAAAAGACGGTGAAAATATTCTTATAAAACCTGCAACTTTTATGAATTTGTCAGGTGAAGCAGTAAGGGCTGTCATGGATTATTATAAGATTGATGTTAAAGATATATTGATAATCTACGATGATATAGCTCTTGATTTAGGTACGATAAGGTTCAGAGCAAACGGTTCTGACGGCGGTCATAACGGGATAAAATCCATAATCCAGCATACAGGGACTAAAAATTTTGACAGGTTAAAGATAGGCATCGGACCGCAGCCAAATATCCCTTCAGAAAACTATGTTTTGCAGAATTTTTCTAAAGAGCAGCTGGATGAATTAAAGACAGTTTTAAAAACATCTATAGATGCTGTCGGTTTTTATTTAGATAACGGTATACAAAAGGCGCAAAACCGTTTTAATTAAATTTTTCCTTTCCAAAAAGAAGCATCATATAATGCTTTGTTCGTACAAGCAATACCATTAGTTGTTGCCGAATTTGTTTTTGTACAATAAACAGTTTCATCATATGTAGTTCCTTCTGCTCCCATAGGTAAAATTCTTCCGTTTTCAACCATTTCAAAAGCAAATAAATCTCTTCCAAGCTGGTTAGGTTTTTTGTTGAAACCATTAACATCTACAAATATTAATACATATCCGCTAGCTACCTCAGAGTTATTTTCAAAAAAATACATCATTCCATCTGTGCTGATATATTGTCCGTCATCCAGCAATGCAATATTTATATTATTAGTGTTATTATAATTTCTGTATTTTGTAGTTTTATAAAGACATGCGGTACTTTCTGTACCTTTACCGCAATCAATTGCTCCGTTAAAATATGGAAGAATTGCTTTTTTTAAAGATTCTGTTTTCGAATTAAATGTAGAACGTGTTATATTTTCTCCCGTGTCTTTTTGGTACATTAAAAGTGCTTGCTGCAAAACAGAGTAAGCTTTTTTTAATGCTTCCTGCCGTTCTTTGTTTTGAGTATTCGTAATTACTGCAGGTAATGTTAAAGCAGCAACAACTCCGATAATGCCTAGTGTAATCAATACCTCTGCAAGTGTAAACCCCCTTAACCCCTTAAAAGTATTGCATTTTGCGGGGGGGGGGCAACCCTTAATGCTTTTGAATATAACATATTCAACCTCCTTTTTTTAACCATATTCATTATTTACGACTTTTTTAGTTTTGTCAAGAAGGGGAATACTGTTAGGCTATGAATTTATAGTAAACAGGTTATTAATATATTTATTTTTAATATATAATTAAACTAGCAGATAGAAATTAAGGAGTTGAAATGAGTTTACAGACAGCTGAACAATTTGAAGAAAATGAACAATATTCTGAAGCTTTTGAAGAATATAAAAAATTACATGAAAAAAATCCAAAAGATTTGAGTGTTTTAGAAAGGCTCGGTCACCTTTCAATGCTTCTTAACAACAGAGAAGAAGCAGCAAAATATTATTCTTCAATCTTGGAATTCGATGCAACAAATGTTTTGGCTTATGAACAATTAATGGACATTTACGTATCAACAGATAAATATAAATATTATGTCTATAGAGGCAACCTGCATTCTGTTGAGCACAAGCTTGAGCATGCCATTAATGATTATAAAAAAGCAATAAATGCTTCGCAGGAAGATAAGGAGATACTTTCTGCAAGATTTGTTCTTGCAACTTTATATGAGCAGACTGAACAAAATATGAAAGCTATTGACGAATACTTAAAAGTTATTGACCATGACGAAACTCATGAAGAAGTCTTCATTAAACTTGCAAATCTATATTTAAAAGAAGATGCAACAGGCAGTGCTGTTGAGGTTTTGGAAAGAGCCAGAAAACAAGGATTTGATACTGTTAATGTAAATGAAATGCTTTCGGACTTATATATTAAAAACGGTAATCCTGAAAGAGCTATAGAAATATCTTCTGATGAACTTACAAAAGTAAAATGTCTTTTGGATATGAATAAGACTGATGAAGCAATTAAAAAACTAGATGAAATGGAAGAGCAATACAGTCATATAGGACAGTTTCATTCTTTAAAAGCACAGTATTATTATATGACTGATGATTTTGATAATGCATTGAAATGCGTGGAAGAATTCAATAAAATAACTCCGAATTCACCGCTTACTTACCAAATGCGTGCGTTAATTTATGAAAACAAAAATGATGAATATAATGCTCACTTAAACTGGGGCAGATACAATCTTGTAAGGGGCAATAAAGATGTTGCGATAAACGAATTTTTAAACGCATACCAGCTTAATGGCGATGATTTAAATCTTCTTAGTACATTATCAATGCTTTTGGAAGAATCAGGCGATAAAAACCACGCTATGGAGTTCTATGAAAGAACTGTTAAGCTTAATCCTAATGATAAAAAAGCACTTGAAAAACTTGCAGAGTTTAGAGAAAGTATTGGTGATTACAGAGCACAGGCAGAGTATCTTGAAAAATTGTACGAACTTGATAAAAGAAATGCCGCTACAGTAAGGAAACTGGCTGCTGCGTATGAACAGCTTCGCAATAAACCTGCTGCATTAGAGTTTTATAATAAGTACCTTGATTTGGGAAAAGGTAATTCCGATTACGAAAAAATTCAAAAGAAAGTGGAAAAACTTTCTAATACCGAAATGCAGGAAGAAGAAGGACTTATTGATAAAATTATGCGCTGGTTCAATAAAAATTAGAATAAAGAGCCTAGCATACTGTAATACAACTGGTAAAATCCAACTGCAATAAATAATACAGCAGCGCCCATGATTACTATTACTGTGGGCTCAAACAGTTTTGTCATCGCTTCAAGCGCCATATCAACTTTTTTATCAATAACTTCTGCCGCATCACGAAGCATTTTTCCTAATGTTCCGGATTTTTCACCTGTTGAAATCATTGTTAAAAGTGCAGGCGGAATAGCTTGCGAACAACCAAAGGCTTCAGATAAAGTTTTTCCGCTTTTAACCATAGTTACCGCATTACTAATCTGTCTTTTAATTGTGTAGTTTCCGACAGTTTTGTTGGAAAGCTCAAGACCTGCCATTATAGGAAGACCGGCATCATAAGAGATCTGCAATACGGTCATAAAGTTTGCCAGATTTATGTATTTTATAAACTCGGATATAACCGGAATTTTTAATATGAATTCATCCCATTTGCTCTTAAATGAAGGATTTTTAAACAAAGATGTCAATGCGCAGCATCCTGCACCTATACCCATTAATACAAGCCACCAAAAGTTTTTCAAGAATTCGCAAAATCCTATCAACATCATTGAATACATAGTAATTTGTCCGCCGCCGTTCTGGATAACATTGTAAAACGCAGGAAATACAAAGTTCGTAAATATCAACATTACTCCAAGCATTATTATAAGTAATACACCCGGATAGATTGAGGCACTTATAATCTTTCCTTTAATGCTATCTTGTTTTTTTAATAAAATCAGCATTCTTTCAAGAGTAACATCAAGTTCCCCGGCTTCTTCTCCTGTTTTAATCATAGACGTATAAACAGGTCCGAAAACTTTGCCGTATATGCTTGTTAAGCTTTGAGCAAAAGTCATTCCGCTAATGATACCCTGACGAATATTAAAACTGACTGATTTAACTTTCCATTTCGGAGAGTTATTCTCAATAGTTTGTAAAGCTTCTATAATCGGTATGCCTGCTGATAATAATACCTGAAGCTCGGTGGTAAACATTATTTTTTCTTGAAGACTTAATCTTTTAATATTTTTGTTGCAGATGTTGTCTTCTGCAATTTTTTGTTCAACATGTACAACGGTATTTGTTTCTTCTGTGTAAATTTTTGTTGGTACAAAGCCTAATAAACGAATTTTTTCACGTGCTTCACGAGGAGTTGCAGCCTCAACTTCTCCTTTTATAATTTGATTGTTATTTTTTAAAGCACTGTATTGATATTTAGCCATAACCAACTTCCAATATATATACTTTATAATATTTTTTTGAAAATAGCAAGAAAAAATCCGCCTTATAAAGGCGGATTTTTTAATTATTGTGCTACTTCTTCAGTTTCGGGAGCCTCTTTTTTAGCTCGTTTGCTCTTTTTTTCAAAGGCGATTTTGTCATCTGCAAGTTTTATGACAATCGTATCTCCCGGAGCATATTTGCCTGAAAGAATTTCTTCTGCAAGCATATCTTCTATTTTTCTTTGAATTAATCTTCTCAAAGGTCTTGCACCGTAAGCTTCAGAGTATCCGTTTTTAGCAAGATGATCTTTAACTTCATCAGTAACCTCAACTGACAATTCTCTTTCAGCCAGACGTTTGAACAAGTCTTTAAGCATTAATTCAACAATTTCTCTGATTTCTTCCTGTGACAGATGAGCAAAGACAATTGTTTCATCAATACGGTTCAAGAACTCAGGTCTGAATGCTTTTTTCATTTCTTCAGTAACTGTTTCTTTGAGTTTTTCGTATTTGTCTTTAGATTCATCATCATTAGTAGAGAAACCAAGTTTAGATGTTGTTGTAATCATACTTGCACCAACGTTAGATGTCATAATGATGATTGTATTTTTGAAGTTGATATGGCGTCCTTTAGCATCAGTCAAACGACCGTCATCAAGTATTTGAAGCATTATGTTAAATACATCAGGGTGTGCTTTTTCAATTTCATCAAAAAGAATTACCGAATAAGGTTTTTTACGAACCAATTCAGTTAAGTGTCCGCCGTCATCATAACCAACGTATCCCGGTGGTGAACCGATAAGTTTTGCTGTTGAATGTTTTTCCATAAATTCTGACATATCAACTCTTATCATGTTGTCCTCAGAACCAAAAACAGCTTCTGCAAGAGCTTTTGCAAGTTCTGTTTTACCTACCCCTGTAGGACCTGAGAATATAAAGCTTCCGATAGGTCTGTTAGGACTTTTTAGACCAACTCTTGCACGTCTTATTGCTTTTGAAATAGCAACAACCGCATCATGCTGACCTATTACTCTTTCGTGTAAAGTATCTTCGAGTTTAAGAAGTCTTTCGCTTTCACCTTCTGTTAATTTAGTAACAGGAACACCTGTCATTGTAGCAATTACTTCCGCTACATTTTCAGCCGTAACGGTAGGTTTGTTAGCTTCGTGTTCTTCTCTGTATTTTTGTGCCATTTCACGAATTCTGTCTTTCATCTCGGCTTCGTCATCACGAAGTTGTGATGCTTTTTCAAATTCCTGATTTCTAATAGCATCTTCTTTTTCTTTTATTATGTTTCTGAGTTCTTTTTCAAGTTCTTTTCCTTCCGGAGAAAGATTTGAAACTTTCAAACGAACTTTAGATGAAGCCTCATCAATTACATCAATTGCTTTATCAGGTAAAAATCTGTCTGTAATATATTTGTTAGATAATTTTACTGCTGCAACGATTGCATCGTCAGAAATTATAAGTTTGTGGTGGTCTTCATATTTAGGTTTAAGACCTTTGATAATTTCAATAGACTCATCTTCTGTAGGTTCGTCAATGATTACAGATTGGAAACGGCGTTCCAATGCTGAATCTTTTTCAACATATTTTCTGTATTCATCAAGAGTGGTTGCACCTATTACCTGAATTTCCCCTCTTGATAAGGCAGGTTTTAAGATGTTTGCAGCATCAATAGCACCTTCAGCGGCACCTGCACCGATTAATGTATGCATTTCATCAATAACAAGAATAATGTTTCCTGCCTGACGAATTTCATCCATAATTTTTTTCAAACGTTCTTCAAATTCGCCTCTGTATTTTGTACCGGCAACCAAAAGTCCCATATCAAGCTGGATTACTTTTTTGCCGTCCAATATGTCGGGAACTTCCGCATTAACAATTCTTGTAGCCAATCCTTCTGCTACAGCTGTTTTACCAACACCAGGTTCACCGATAAGTACCGGATTATTTTTTGTACGGCGTGCTAAAATTTGAATAACACGTTCAATTTCTTTTTCTCTGCCTACAACAGGATCAAGTCTTAATTCCTGAGCAGCAAGAGTTAAATCTCTGCCGAATTCATCCAAACTCGGTGTTTTTGTTTTTCCGCCTGAAGATGATGAAGAACCTGATGATCCGGAAGATACTGATTGCGGTTTAGATTCACCAAGCATTTTAACAACATTGCTTCTGATTTTATTAAGGTCTACACCAAGATTTTCCAAAACTCTTGCTGCAACACCTTCACCTTCTCTTATTAAACCTAAAAGCAAGTGTTCTGTACCTATATAATTGTGACCGAGTTGTCTTGCTTCATCCCATGATAATTCAAGAACTCTTTTAGCTCTTGGTGTAAATGGGATTTCAACAGCAACGAAACCCGAGCCTCTGCCAATAATTTTTTCAACTTCTGCTCTGGCATCTTTTAAAGTTACGCCCATAGATTTCAAAGTCTTGGCAGCAACACCTGTACCTTCACCGATAAGACCAAGTAAGACCTGCTCGGTGCCGACAAAGTTATGCCCTAAGCGGCGTGCCTCTTCCTGAGCCAGCATTATAACTTTTATGGCTTTCTCCGTAAAACGTTCAAACATTAAATTTTACTCCTATTCTCTCTCAAAGTATATATATATATTACATAAAAAACAAAAAACTTTCAAGGGTTTTAGCTAAAATATATGATAAATCAGAATTAATCCGGTATGCTATTATTCTTTGAACAAATCTATAAATTTATAAATTATTGACATGAACTAAAAATTCAGTCGAAGAAATTTAATAGCTCTGTGTTCTTGCAAAGAACCCTAAAATCTTTAAGGACAAGCTTTTGCAATAATTAATTTAAAAATTTAAATAAAATGGTTGACAATTAATTTTGCTTATAATAATATAAGAAACGTGAAAGAAATATACATGCTCCCATCGTCTAGAGGCCTAGGACAACACCCTTTCACGGTGTAGACGGGGATTCGAATTCCCCTGGGAGTACCATTTAATAAGCGCCGTAGAGGCGCTTTTTTAGTGCATTTATTTTTTTACGGGATTATTTAAATTTTCGTAGAAATAATATTTTTTTGCAGCCTGTGTGAATTTTTTATCTAACGGCTTTGCACTGATTGGCAGAGTATCTGCTAATCTCAGATTAAAATGTTTTTTCAAATACTCATCTTTAATTACACAACGGCATATATAAGGATAGACGTCGATGTCATCAGAGTCTGTTATATATTTATTGGTATTATCAAGATAATAGCAGGGGTTGTCCAAATGTTTGCGGAGCTTAATCTGACCGTTTGGTCCTAGATAGGTTTCCTGTTTTCGCTGCTCAAATTGTTTAATGTATGAGGAAGTCTGGTTATCATTTATAAAAACAATTATATTGTATTTGTTTATATCTATATTTTCAATATTTTCGTATAAGCCTAAATCAATATCATACCCTTTGTTTTCAAGCAGTTTTACAAGTATTAAATCGTCACCCATATTAGCGAAAAGTAATATTTTATTTTTGTTGTCGATTTTTTGTTCGATATATCGTTTTAGCAGACATGGCTCATTGGTGTAAAAGTTTTTGTAGTCATTTCTGTTTAAGTGGTCGATTTGAGTAATGTAAGCCCCGCAAACTCCAATTTCTCTGATTTGAGTAACAGGGTAGCCTAATTTAAAATATTTGATAATTCTGTTAAATGGTCTTGCCCACAGGTGTGTTGATACTAATGTAAGATAAAACATTGCAAATAAGAAGATAATAAGTTTGTACAGGTTAAATTTTTTTGAATATGAATAAGCCAGAATTGGTGCGGAAATAACGCAGAAAGCCATTAAAAATCTGATGCTGAATATCATAAACGCAAGCTGATAAGACATTGTACAAATATTAATTATAAATATAACGGCAAAGAGCAATAATAATAAAGTTATTCTATTTCTGTTAAAAACCGGTTTTATTAATGCCCAGATTAAGCAAGGCACGAATACAATTAAACCAAGAACACCAAGCCCCATTAACGGCTCTACAAGTGTTTGGTTAATAACATCCGGACGGGTATACAGCCCGTCACGTATTGTTGAAAATCCTAAAAGGTATAACAATGAATCTCTAATACCCTGAATATCTGTTCCGTAATACTGCCCCCATTTAAATCCTGAAAAATCAAAAAACATAAACATATATTTTATGAAGTTTGCAGGAATTGCACGAAGTCCGTACTGGTTTCTATGTACAGTCATGAAGTATTCACTGCCTATCGGATTTCCATAATTAATAAAGTTTAAAACGTAGTTATAAGAAGAAAATATTATAAAATTAATTAGTGCAAATCCAATAAAATTAAATAATGGTTTATAAAAATATTTTTTATTGTAATAAACAGATATCACCAGCATAAATAAAGCTGTTCCCGGGATAGCAAGAAAAGCCGTACTTTTAGTTCCTATAGCAAGTGCATAGGATAGAGCCGACATAAAAATCGGAACACCTTTGTTTTCAATATTACCTTTCCAGAACAAATACATCGAAGCAAGAACAAGTCCTGCAATTATAATATCGGTTTCTGTACCTGCAACCTGACAGATTACCGACGAGAAGGACGAAACAATAAAAATTACCCATAATTTTCTTCTCATGCTTAAATGCATTAATGATAGAATTCCGTATAAGGAGAATATTGCAGTCAAATATCCTCCGAAAGCAACAAAACCAACCCAGGCAGAACGTTTAATAAACATTAAAATCCAGGCATAAACTATTTCCGAGTTTACGGGTAAAATAATATTGCGGGTGTCAGGTATTTCAAAGTGATTAAGGTTATGGTTGCTTATCCAGAACAGGCTTCTTAATACATGGTACGCACCTGCATCTGCATTTATGACAGGCATGAAGCTTGCAAGAAATAATGCAGAGGAAATAAGAACTATAAAGCCTATTGATAATATAAAAAGGTATTTATCTTTTCTGACAGCCTGCCAATATTTGTAAAAAAAATTTTTTATGTCAGGTGTCCATTGAGGTCGGTTTTTTTTATTCCAAATAAATATTGAAAGAGCGAGGAATATGACATTTAATATAAGTACCCCGACAGGTGAAATTGCACTAAATAATGAGAGAAGTTCAATCGTTAGCACTACATTTGCAAAAGCTGTCAATAAAATGTATATAAATCCTTCTAATGATTTTTTTTCGCAAATCATTGAAGTTATAAAATATGATGATGAAAATACCAGCAAAAAAGATATTAAAAATAAAATCATAAATCTTACTCTCTCCCTTATAAAATCGTAGCAAAATCAGATTTTTTTTGCAAGAAAACACTTTACATTTGATTTCTTTCATTTATAATATTTCTATGACTGTTATTATTAATCAATACCGACGAATTGTAAGTAAATGGAAAGGCTTGTTATAAGCACGCTTACTTTTTGTCGTGAAAAAAGATTTTAAACAAGACCTTTCTAATTTGAGAGGTCTTGTTTTTGTTAATAATAGTTAATATAAAGCACATAAAAAGCAATAAAAAAAAATCAGTGTACTTAGAAGAAAAGTGAAAGGTAGAAATATGCAACAATATATCCGACGAAACTCAATTATCAAGGCGAACGCCCCAATCGTCAAATTAATGAATTTAATTTGGGGTCTATAGTACGATTTTTGAGCGGCAATTATATTTGCCCGGAAAGGAAAACATGATACCCGCAATTAATGCTAGCAGTATATATTCAAAATTAGGAAATAATAATTCTCTTGTCCCGATGGCAATAAAAGATGTTGCCAACAGTATGGGTTTAACGGCAGGTTCTTATATTACAGGAGATGCACTGGAAGGGAAAGACAGATTTTTAGATGAGTTTGGAACTCAGGCCATTTGGCTTTTTGGAATTCCTGTTTATAAAAAGCTTATGGATTTAACCATGTATAAAGCTTTGAAAATTGATCCTAATTTTGATGTTAGAAATCTTTCAAAAAACAGAAGCAAGCTTTTAGAAAAATCTATAGAATACGCAGATTCTTCAATTAAAGAAAGCATCAAGGAAGCAGTTAAAAATCCTAAATATACCAAAAACCTTGCAATGACAAAATTTATTGTCTCTACAGCTTTAACCATTGTTTCTTATGCAGGGTTGACAAAATACAGACATTACAAAACCAAAAAAGATGCAGAAAAAGAAATTCTGGCTGAAATGTCAAGACAAAAACAATCCGATAAGGATGTATTCTCATTTGAGGACAAACAACCGGAAGCATTTAAAGATTTAAAATTGTGCAAACAGACAAAACAACCTTCGTTTACAGGCGGAATACAAGATTTTATGTATAACCCCGTTAAAAACCTTATGATACTTGATGGTGCTATTACAGCAGAAAGATTAGCAGAATCAAGAAATAGACAAGAGCTTATAGGTTATGCGATAAAAGAAGGCTCAGTTTGGGCGTTTATGTATTTTGCAAGCAAGCCTATACAAAAATTCCTTGAAAATGCTGCTGAAAAAAATAAAAAAACTCCTGCTTCAATTGATTTAGATGCAAGAGTTATTGAAAGCAAAGAATTAAAAGATGCATTTTTGGACGGCAGTCTTACAAACAGCAGTAAAAAAGTGCTGTCTTTAATAACAGATGAGGAATTGCTTGATTTCATTCATAACAATCCTGATGATTTTGTGGTTCAAATGGCAAAAAAATCGGATGTTCTGCCTGTTATAAAGAACGCAACACAAGCTGATAACGTTGATTACAGAAAATTTATTGATCTGGATGAATTTAAGGGTGTTGCAGAAAAACTGACTAAACTTCAAAATAAATTTGAAGAATTCAAAAATGCAAACGTAAAAGAAAAATCTCTTGATGCATTTTTAGATAATGTAAAAAAATTGAAAAGAAGATCAATTCTGAAGAATATGGGAGCTTGCATAGGCGCTTTAGGCATACTTGCACCTGCAATTATGATTGCAATAAGAAAGCTTGACAAGAATAATAATGCTTTTCAGGTGAAAGAGGATTTGAAAAAAGAATTAGCTGCTAAGGGTAAGATTTAACGCCTTTGCCGCTGCAACCCCTGTAGCCAAGCAGCTTTGCAGGTTGAAACCTCCGCAAAAACCGTCTATGTCCATTACTTCTCCGCAGAAGTATAATCCCTTAACAAGTTTGGATTCCATAGTCTTAGGATTAATTTCTTTTAAATCAACACCTCCTGCTGTTACAACTTCGCTGTCAGGAACTGTTCCTTGTGCTGTGACTTCAAAATTTTGAAGTTTTTCAAGAATTAAGTCACGAGTTTTTCCGTTAATTTTGTGGCATTTTTCGTCTATGTTTACATCTGCTGCTTTCAGGACAAATTCGGCAAGAGATTTTGGAACGTAATCTGAAATTAAATTTTTAATACTTTTATGGGGGTTTTCATTTAATGCTGTTTGCAAATCAATATTATCAACAAAATTAAAGCTTAATTTGTACGGGAATTTTTCTCTTGCTTTTATTGATGAGATTTTGTAAACGGCAGGACCTGATATTCCCTGATGTGTAAAAAGGACATCTTTAATCGACACTCCGCTGAGTGATGAAAAATCTTCTTTTGTTTTCAGTCCTGCAAGCGCAGGTTTAGGCTCTATGATGTTATGTCCTGTTTTTTTAATCATTCTGTAAGAAGAATGACCGCCGATAGATATAACAACATAATCAAAATTATAGTTTCCCGTATCGGTTGAAACAATAAAAGCCTCATTTATTTCTGTTACTTTTGCTTTAACGAATTTCACTTTATTTAATGCTTTCAGAAATTTTTCACGTACATCTTTTGAGCTGTTTGAAACGGGAAAAATTCTCATATCATCCTGAATATAGGTCTGTACTCCGATTTTTTCAAAAAAATCTATAGTATCTGAAGTGCAGAAATTTGAGAATACTGAATATAAAAATTTTTCTCCACGAGGATAGTATTTAGCCAATTCTTTAAAATCATATTCCGCATGTGCAAGGTTGCATCTGCCTCCGCCTGTGGGTAATAGTGTTCTTAGAGGTGATGAATAATCAAAAACAGTTACATCAAAATGATTTTGCAAAAAATAGGCACAAATACATCCTGCCGGTCCGCCGCCAATTACGGCAACCTTAAATTTCAACTCTTGTGCCATATAAAAATACCATTTCAGGATTTTCTAAATCACTGTGTAATTCAGTAACAGTTTTGTGTAAAACGGGATGTTCAAAGTTCGGTATTAATTCTAAGAGAGGAACAAGTGTAAATGCTCTTAAGTGAACAAATTTGTGAGGAATAATTAAATTTTCGTCATTAACAATATCTTTATTATAAAAGAGTATATCAATATCTATAGTTCTGTCAGTATATTTTGCATCTTGCGAACGTTTTCTTCCGAGCTGCTGCTCAATTCTCTGGCATTCCAAAAGAAGTGTCTGCGGAAGAAGACTTGTCTTAACTTCTACAACAGCGTTAACAAACCAGTTTTCAGAATCCATATTCCATGGCTCTGTTTCATAAAAAGCAGATGTTCGTATAATGCTGATACCATCAGCTGCACCAAGTAAACTTGTTGCCTGTTGTACATAACCTATACGGTCTCCGAAATTTGATCCTAAACTTAAATACGCTATTGCCATACGTATATTTTATGGCTTTTCTCAAGTGTTGTCAATATAAATTATATTATATGTGTCATGAATTTTTTTTATAATATAATATATGTGTAATGTTTATTTATGAATTTTTATCAACTATATTATTTCTTATAAGCCTGCCTTTTTATGCATTGATAAGAGCCTGCCGCAAAAAATTTATTCCGGGTTGGAAAGAAAAAATGGGATATTTTAAATCACCTGAACTCGGCGATAAAGTTATTATGTTTCATGGGGTGTCAGTGGGAGAGGTTATTGCTTTAGAAAATTTGGTAAAGAAGACTAAAGAAACTTTTCCTGATTATAAAATTGTAATTACTACAGGCACAGCTACAGGACAGGAAATTGCAAATAAAAAGTTTAGCAGTATTGCTGACTTTATTACTTATTTCCCGTTCGATATAGCTTTTTGTGTAAAGCTTTTTTTGAAAAAAATTAATCCGAGTGCGGTTCTTATTGCCGAAACCGAATTATGGCCGACATTTTCTTTTTATTGCAAGAAAAACAATATTCCATTATATGTTATCAACGGCAGAATTTCAGATTCTACTTTTAAATCTTATAGATTGATGAAGTATTTCTTTAAACTATTTTTGAAAAATTATACAAAAATTCTTACCCAAAGCGAAGAGGACAAAGAAAAATTTCTTGCAATCGGTTCCCCTCAAGACAGAACTGATGTTATGAAAAATCTTAAATTTGATGTCAAAAAGGCTGATGCAAATATTGATTTAGGTCAGTCTGCTTATCGTGTTATTATAGCAGGCAGCACGCATAAAGGCGAGGATGAAATTGTATTAAATGCGTTTTCAAAATTAAAAAAAGAATTTCCAGACATAAAACTGTTACTTGCACCAAGGCACTTGCAGCGTGTTGAAAATGTATCTGAGCTTGTGAAAAAAACAAATTTGTCATGGGGGCTGCGTTCTAACAAAGATGATTTTAAAAATAATGATATTATTTTATTAGACACCATGGGTGAATTAAGCAAGATGTATTCGATATGCGACTTTGCTTTTATAGGGGGCAGTTTTAATAAAACAGGCGGGCACAACCCTCTTGAAGCAATTGTTTATAATAAGCCTGCGGTTTCCGGACCTTCCATCCATAATTTCAGAGATATTTACTGGATTTTAACTCGTTCTAAAGCAGGTAAAGTTGTTAAAACTTCTGAAGAATTAACTGCTTATATGCATGATTTACTTGCAGATAAAGAATTTTATCTTGAAAGCTGCAACGATTGTAAAACAATTTTTGCTTCACAGCAAGGTGCTTTAGAAAATGTTATTAATGAACTAGATAATTTGTTATACCCTGTTAAATAGATGATTTTGGCGTATTTCCCTCCTTCATTCGTATGATTATTGTTACGAAATGTTAAATTTTTTGCTATGATAATTAAAGATTTCCTTAAAATGTGCCGTTAGGTATAACAAGGAAACAAAGCGAAAGGGAAAACGTCATGGGAATGGCAGCATCACAGGCTCGGTTCTTAGGACTGACAGCCAGAAAAACAAATACTGAATATGAAGGGCAACAGATTAACCAACAAAGAACTACTTTGGGTAATCAGTCTGCTAACTATTATAATCAGCTGCTGGGCATGACTGTTCCGGTTCCTCCGTCAGTTGCAGATTATACAAAAACTGTTTACACATTTGAAGACGGTTCTTTGAGCAACTCAATCAGCTCTTTGATTGCACAAAAAGATGGTACTTATTTAATCAGCTACACATCTTCTTGGAAAAATGATTTTGCTGTAGTTTCAGCTTCTCCTTCAATCTATACAAGAAAAGAAAATGATGACGGTTCTTATTCTTACTTTGTTGGAGCAAAAGAATTAAGAGAATTAGGAAAAACTATTACTGATGAAGATATTGCTAAAGATGAATATTTAAGCACTTTGTCACAAACTCAAATTGCTAAATTACAAGAAGAAGAAAAGCAATATCTGGAAGAATTAAACCAAAAATATGGTACTGCTGATTGGCAGGTAAGATATGTTCAAAATACATCTACAGGAACATGGTCTCCATATTTTGTTAAACAAAGCGTTCTTGATGATGCAATTTATAATGAAACAGGTTCATCACAAAGCAACATTCCTACATACACAGTAGGTTCTACTACAGAAACCGAAGAAATTAAAGGTGTTACAGCTCGTTTAGAACAAGATGCAACAGGTCGTATCATCAACATTACTCTTAACCCCGGTAAGGATGATGAAGTTACTTATGCGGTAACTACAAATACAGTTACTGACCAGGCTGCATACGACGATGCAATGAACCAATACGAATATGATAAATATGAATATGATCAATCAATTCAAAATATCAATGCTAAAATTGAAATTGTTCAAGCAGAAGATAAAAACTTAGAATTAAGATTGAAACAGTTAGATACAGAGCAAGATGCTATCCAAACAGAAATGGATGCTGTTCAAAAAGTTATTGAAAAGAACACTGAATCAACATTCAAAACATTCGGGTAGACTAAGCCTACTCCTCCACTCAGGCGGCGGATGAACTTAAAAAAGACTGCTAAAGATAGGCTAAGCTTTGTATTAAAAAAAATTTAATTTTCGGCTAATAACATACATTGTTATCGGCTGATAATATTTGTTTCCTTTCCCTTTTCCCTTAACGACTGATACGGTCGTTTTTTTTTGCGTAATTATTCAGACTGTATAGAAAGGTTCATGATTTCAATGTCGTCATAATCAATGTAAGCTGTTTGTTTCATGTTGCGACCTGTTTTAATGGTAACCTCATTTAACTGCCCATTGCGTATAAGGTTGTTGGGGATTTTAATTCGTTGTCCGTCACCGTTTAATTGTATTTCAGCTATTTTTGAGCCGTTAAAATAAACTTCTGGAGGGCTTGCAAAAGAATTTACGATACTGTTCTGTTTTAAGGAACGTGCCATTAACGTGTCTATACCTATTATAGAGCCTATAACAAGATAATTTGTTTTAGAGACGGCATTAGCTGCAATCTGGAATGTTTTACTGTAAAAAGGTCCGATTGATTTAGCTCGAAATTCACCTGAATTGGCAGAATTAGGCGAATAATTGTCATCTCCTAAATGCAGCATATCGTTTTCAATAACAAGATCATTAGGTTTGCTTTTTTCTATGCCTACTATAATAGGTCTTGCAGCGGATTTTTCATCAATGGTTAATGAGTATGGTCTATATCCGTCTTTTTCAACCGATAAAACAGTTGTTCCGTTTACTTTTGCATTCAAATTGAATGCTCCGTCATTATCTGAATAAGTTGTGTAATTTTGTTTTGGCAGAGATACTTTAGCGTTCGGTACAGGCATATTAGTTGTGTTATCAATAATTCTGCTTGCATTTCCTGTTCCTGTTTTTGTTACTCCGCCTTCTACGGTAGCAGATAATACAGCATTGTTAGAAATTAAACATATACATAAAATCAGTAAAAAACGTTTCATATAACCTCAACTCTTTCAATGGTATTTTAACGTTTAGATTAATGAATTTAATTAGCTTATTAGAATAATGTAGAGGTAAATATAAAAAAATAAAAAATTATGATTGAAATTTTAAATGTTTTTGGTATTATATGTATATGACAATTAAATTTATGCCGAAGTGATGAAATTGGTAGACGTGCTAGACTCAAAATCTTGTGTGGGCAACCACGTGCCGGTTCGAGTCCGGCCTTCGGCATTTTAACTCCCGTAAGGGAGTTTTTTAATTAAAGTTAATATAAATACTTTTATAAGGTAAATATAGCAAAATTTTTTATTTAGCTGTATTTATAAATTATGAAAATTTATGCATATTCCCCGATTTATAATTCTTATTTTAAAGATAACAGAAAAATTCAATCAGAAAAACCTGCTTTTGGAACTACTGCCAGACGATATGTTACGGAAAATGGAGATGAATTCGGAACTAACAGCTGGATGTTTCGGGATGATTTGGATTGGAATAGACTTGTGAAATATGAAAACAGGCATTTTAAAAATGCTGACAGAGTAAATGTTATCATACTTGCTTCATCTGACGGCTCTGAAAGTTATTCTAAGGTTATATCTTTAGCTGAAAACCTCTCTGAAGATGATGCTGAAAAATTTTACCCTGTTAAAGGTTATGATATTGATAAAGAAATGGTGAGAGCATCAGGAAGCGGACTTTTGAATACATCCATGCATGACCGTATGATGCTCCAGATATATTCTGATGATTATGAAAAATATTTTAGAGAAACTAATGAAAAACTTGTTATAAAGGATGATGTTCAATTTCAGAACCAAAAAACTTTAAAAGCAACAAGTCTTTTAAAGAACAATGTCCGGTTTAACAGGGCTGATATGTATGATGTGCTTCATAATCTTGATGATAACTCAAATACAGTTCTTATGTGCAGAAATGTTCTGGGGTATTTTGAAAATGACAAAATAGAGAAATTTGTGAAAATTGTATCAAATAAATTAAAACCTGAAAGTTTATTTGTTGTAGGTGACCATGATACCAAAAATTCATTTATTGACAGGTTTTTAAAAGAAAACGGATTTGAGAAAGTAATGCAGAATGTTTATAAAAGAATATAAATACGGGAAAACAGCAGAAATTATCTGCTGTTTTCAAATCTGTAAACGTTTTAATTAATCATCGTCATCTTCGCCGTTCATTACTTTGACAGCTTCAATGCTTCCTTTTTCGTAGTGTTCTTCCTCGTCAGGAGCAAGCATTTTCAAAAGCTGTAAAAAGTTTCCTACGTGAACTTTTTCATCATCTGCGATTTCATCTAACAGTCTTTTTGCTTCGGTATTATCAATAGATTCTTTCAGCTGCTCGTAGAATTGAATAGACTCGAATTCTGCTGCGACACTGAACCTTATGGCTCTAACAAGTTCATCTTTTGTTAATTTTCTATCACATTTATTACCTTTAAACGGTGTACCAAATTCAGGCATTGCGTTCCTCCTTTTTATTATTCATATAAATTCTATTCTTGTTTATTAAAAATTGCATTGCCTGTTTGTTCTATGGAAAAGGAGTGTTAAGATTTGCTTCATAAATTGGCAAGTTTTTAAATTTTTATATTTAAATATAAATGTTTAAAAATATTAAACATTTATACATACTTTGTACATTTTTAATTTATTTTTGGTAACATATAAAAAAAGCAGTTGACAAAATTTTTTATGTTCACTTTTTAATGTGATAACAAAATAAGGATTTATACATTGCAAAATACAATATCTAGAATTTATACAGGAACTAAGCAGAATGTTTACAGACGTTCTAATGATACATCTCTTTTAGATTATATAGAATTAAGACTTAATAAAATTTTTTCTGATGAAGTTAATTCATCTAATTCAATATTTCGTAAAGTTAAACAAAGTGCCATTCATAAGATGGCTTTGTTTTTATCCGGCAAGTTAACAAGGTCTTGTTCAATTGGGATTGCCGGAGAGACTGCCAGCGGCAAATCAACGATTGCTTTCGACATAATCAATACTATACAAGCTTTTTCTGAAGAGTATTGTATTAAAAATGCAATTACAAGAATTAACACAGATGATTATTATTATGACAGATCGGATATGGTAAAAAAAGCAGGAAGCTTTGCTGAATTTGCTAAACATTATGATTTGGATGTTCCCGAAGCGCTTGAATTAGAATTAATGAAAAAACACATTAAATCTCTTTTGTTTGGAAATACTGTTTATCTGCCTGAATATGATATGTCTGGAACTGCAATAAGACGTGACAATGTAAAACTTGCAGTGCCGTCAAAAATTATTATCTCAGAAGGACTTTTTACCTTAACCGATAAAGTTGTGGATGCATTTGATTTTAAAATTTATGTTGATGTTTCGCAAGATATTCAAAAAGAAAGATTTTATCAGCGTGCAGCAGAAAGAAATTTAGGTGATTCTGCCGATGAAGTTTATGAAAATGCATCAAGCAAGGCTAAAACCCATATTCATCCTACAGCGCAAAGTGCTGACATTGTACTTTCCGGCGAAGCAGACAGAGCTGCTTACAGAAAGTTTATAAATAAAATTTTATGCCTTGTGCAAGAAGTTTATTTTAAAGATTTAGTTGTTTCTTGATTATGTTCTTTATTGTAGCGGTATTTTGTAAACAGGTTTGAAGTGCCTGCTATGAAAAATCCCATTACTCCTATGCCGAATAATAAAGGTACACCTGCAATAAGTACTTTTTGCTTCAGTAGTTTTTTGTACATGGCATCAACATTGCCGCTGTGTTTTTCAGCTATTTTTCTTAAGTCTTTTAATTGTGGGACTTCAAGTTTTTCATTGATTAATTCTTTGCATTTACCGTTTTTATATAAAAGTTTTTTGAACCCTTTTTCAAGCAATTCGTTTCCGCAGATTATGTAAAAACCTACAAGAGGAAAGCGGAAAAGAGTTTCAAGAAAATTTTGTTTACCTCTGTCTTTAGATGCTCCGAAATATCCTGCCCCTCCAACAAGCACACATGATGTAAGTTGTCCTTTGCTTAGAGCAAGTTTGCCGTTATTGTCCGCAAAGTCAAGGCTAAAATATTTATTAAAGAAATCTGCTTTATTTTTGTTGTTTTTAAAGAACTTTGTTCCTGGAGCAAGAATTGCTTCCGATAAATTTTGCAGAACTTTTGAGTTTTGTCCTTTTTTTACAAGTAAAGTACTTAGAGCAAGACATCCTGCATAAATTCCTGCTGTATGTTTAATGTGTTTTTTAGCGCTTTTTTCTACTTTGTTGTTGAGTTCATTATTAATCTTTTTTTCTTTATCAAGGTTTGCAATGTTATCAAAGTTACCTTGTTTAAACATTTTTAAAGTCATAAGGTTTTTTATATAGTTTAATGAATACTCAACCAGAGGTATAGCGAGTGCACTAAGCGCAAGTGCAGCTTTTACCGGGAGTAATTTTTTATTATCAAGCGCTTTATTTTGTTTTAATAATTCCGTTGCAGGAGTGGAAATTTGTTTTTTAAGGTTCTGAGGTAATTTGTTAGAATATAATTTTCTGAAAATACCTTCTCCCAAAATTGCAGGACAGTAATACACAAGCATGGATTCACTTAATTCCAAAAACGAATTTTCAACCAAATCAGCCTTACTTCTTGCAAAAACAGCTTTTGGAGCAAGTCCTGTAGCCGTATCCTGAATAAATCTGATATTTGAAAGTCCGGCACCGCCTTCCTGTACTGCTACAATTTTGCTTGCAGCTTTTAAACATGTTCCGATATTACCTGCATTGGTAAATGATATATTATTAACGTTATTAGTTTTCATGAGTAATTTCCTTTTTATAATCTGACAATACAAAATGACCTGCACAAACAGTACAGGTCATTAATAAATAAAATTATTATCAGCTTATTGCCAGCTTAAAAGACCTGTACTTTCGAACAGGTGCCACCAAGATTGAGTGTTTAAATTTAAGTTTGGCATAAAATTACTTTTCCTTTTGCATCTATACTAACACGTAAAATATAAAAAATCAACATAAAAAACTTTGACAGTCTTGTAACCAGATGTATAAAAAGATTACAAAATATTTACAAAAAGCAGAAAAATAGCAATAATTAAATTTTTCAGGTATTATATAGATGTTGGAATAATTACAGACTGGTAGGAGACAACAATTTTGACTAAATTAGCCCCTTATGCTATTACCCATAATAGTGCGCTGCCTTCTTTTGCACAAAAGCAAAAAGAAGCTCCGCAAAAAGAGACTAAACAGCAGCAATATTCAGATCCTTTAATGAAGTGGCCTGTACGTGGACTTGCATATTCAAATGAATTAGGTGCCGCAATAAGTGAAGTAGCTCCAAAATTAGGAACATTATTATGGTTTCCTGCAATGCTTTATTTTGGTGCTGATATTTATGATAAATACAAAAATGAAAAGACTTCATATGACCCGAATGCAAAACGTGGAACAGAGCAAGCTATATTTCAGTTACTTGCCAGCGTTTTAATGCCTACCGGAGCTGTTATTGCAGGTCAAAAAGCTGCATCTGCTATGGGAGTTATGGGAAAAACAGGTCTTTCGCTTCAAACTCAGGAAGAAGTTACTAACTTCTTGCAAGAGTTTATGAGCAGACGTCATATTGATAAATATAAAGATAATATTCCTGAATTTAAGAAACATTTTGTAGATTCTTTATCAACAAAAAGAGAAAACCTAATCAAAGAAAATATGATTAAAAATCCTGTTAAGCTTGTCGGAAATTATATTTTCGGGCGTAGACATCCTGAGTCTATTGCTTTATCAGAAAAAGACAGGGTGCTGAAATATGCAGACGATCATATAGATACAATGTTTAAAATTCATAAAAGCTTGATGGAAAACAAAAAGCCGGCAGAATTTTCAGAAAAAATGTGGAAGCAATTTAATAAATTGAAGATTAAATTTGCAAAAGATCCTGATTATGCTGATACGTACATTAGAGATGCGGCAGAACAAGTAATTAAGAAGTTCCAAAAAAGCAAAATTACAAATGCAAAAGTGTTGAAAACAATCGGCGGTTTTGTTGCATTAGGATTGGCTATCAAGCCTATTGATACTTTTGTAGAAAAAGTTATTATGAAAAAATATGTTGAACCTAATCTGAAAATACTTGATAATTCTCAGGTCAAAGAATATAAAGAAAAAGTATTAACATAAATAAAAGCTCCTTATTAAAAGGAGCTTTAAATTTATATTTTAATTTTTACAACTGCTTTTTTTACACTATGAGTTTTATTGTTATAGTTTATCTGCGGCATATGAGCCTCATGGGGATAAATCAAGGCAAAATTATACGGTGTTAATTGTACGCTGTTTAATGGAATATCAGGAGTTTCAAAAAACATTATGTCACGATTTTCATCATACTCCTCTGATACTTTTAATCCGTCAGTGTTAATATAATCAAGTCGTTCATTGCCTGTTAAAAGCATTTGTATATCTATATACTTTTTGTGTGCTTCAAGTTTACAGTTATTAAAATCTTTTGTATTGTAAACGTCAATATTAACGTATGTATTTTCGTCAATAACATATCGTCCTGCCGCAATTTCAGGTGTCAGACCCAGTAGGAAATCTGACACTTTTTCTGAAATTACATTATATTTATTTATGTTGTTTAATTTATCGTATATCATATCTAGAAAAACTTTACAGGTCTAATCGTTTTAATCTGACAATCAGAATTATTATCATCGCAGGAGTTATCATAACTCATTCCCTGACAATAAGGCGTATTTGAGC
>ERZ779758.32-NODE-32-length-78594-cov-6.55636_pt1 | contig 78594 bp, 82 predicted proteins | sample MGYA00511256_ERZ779758 | MGnify/ENA primary metagenome ERZ779758 (study PRJEB29588, sample SAMEA2162460) | human gut metagenome | biome: human gut; feature: human-associated habitat; material: faeces | place: Denmark | collected 2008/2010 ... | reverse complement strand
ACCTCAGCAAGTGTAAATCCTGGAGCTTTTAGGTTGCCCCCCCCCCGAAGTAACTATACTTTTTCATAAATTGCTCCTTTCTATAATTATTATGCAAAACCCGATGTGGCGGATCCAGCAGCTACGCTGGTTGCTTCTTTCTTATATTTCAATATTCAGTTTAACATATATTACAGCTCTTTGCAATATAAATTAACTTTTAACTTTGTGATAAACTATTGGTATGGAAAAGAAGATTTCGGACAAAGTTATTAACAGATTAACCTTATATCATTGTATTTTATCGGATTATATCAATGATAATATTGAATTTATTTCAAGCAAACAAATTGCTCAATTACTGAATATTGATGATTCTCAGGTTAGAAAAGATATTAATTTACTGAATAATTCAGGCAAATGCAGGGTGGGCTACATTGTTAAAGAGTTAAAAATCTCAATTGAAAAAACTTTAGGATTTAAGAAAACAAAAAAAGCTTTTATTATTGGCGCAGGTAATCTAGGCTCTGCTATTGCAAAATATGACAATTTTATTGATTACGGGCTGAATATTTTAGGATTATTTGATAATGATCCGAACAAAATAGGCAAAATCGTTAACGGAATGAAAATAAAAGAAATATCTGAACTACCCGAAATCGCTTTACAAGAAGGTGCCGATATTGCAATATTAACTGTTCCAAGGCAGTTCGCACAAACAACAGCAGATTTTCTTGTAAAAGCAGATATAAAATATATTTGGAACTTTACACCCGTAGTTCTATCTGTGCCGGACAATGTTCAGGTTTGGAACGAAAACTTAATGGGTAACTTTTTGCAGTTTACTTACAATATTTAATTTATTAATTTGATATAAATATCTCAACCCCTCAAGGGTTAAAGTCGGGTTAATAAAATCGAAAGGGCGTTTAAGATAATTTGCAATTAGTCCCGAATATCCGCCCGTAGCTACAAGAACAGCACGCTGTCCCAGTTCTTTTTCGCATTGCTCCACCAATCCGTCAATCATTGCGGCAGAACCTCTTAAAACTCCCGATAATATAGCATCTGTAGTGTTATGCCCTATTGCAAAATTAGAAAGAGTAACATCAATTCTCGGCAATTTAGAAGTAAATTTATTCAATGCTTTTAACTGTAGAGTAACACCCGGAGCTATAACTCCGCCTATAAACTGTCCTTTAGCATTTACTATATCAAATGTTGTTGCAGTACCAAAGTCAACAACTATTACTGGATGATTATATAAGACATAAGCTCCTGCTGCATTTGCAATTCTGTCAGCACCTGCTTCATTAGGATTATCAAGTAATATTTCAACTCCGGTATTAATATTGGTCGATAAAACAATTGCTTCAAACTTAAACACATTATTTACAGCTGTTTTGAATTTATTTGTAAGTTCCTCTACAACAGAAGAAATTATACATCCGTCAACTTTGAAATCTTTAAATAAAGATTTTAAAAGAACTTCATACTCTTCAAGTGACAAATCTTTATCCGAAGCAAGTCTGTATTCTTCAACCAGAGCATCTTCCTCAAAAATCCCTAATGTTATACTTGTATTTCCTATATCAGCTGTAAGTAACATAAAAACTAGTCCTCATTTCGAAGACTAGTTTATATCAAATATAATCATTTTGCAAAGTCATTAAACCTGAGTTGCAGCCTGCCCTGAACCCTTGCCGCCGAGCAATCCGCCGATATTTCCGATATCAGGCATATAAGCTGTTTTAATAGGTGTACCTGACAAACCTGATTGCAAAAGTTCTTCTTCAAACTTTTTCACCTTTTTATTATTTGCATCAACAGGTAAGCTGCCGAAGCCTTCAATTGTCTTTTCGCCGAAACCAATAGCTTTAATAGGACCAGTCATAGTTTTATACTCCTCAATATTATACTCTTATTTCTTATATATATATTAAGGATATATTTTCCACAAAATTGACTTAATCAAACAGATTTGTTACATAAGTTAACAAAGACATTATTTTAAAATATTTTTTTCAAGAGCAACAGCAGTTTTGGTCTTTGCAAGACCGCCCTGAGAACTTTCTTTTAATAACGGCGACATCAGTTGACCTGTTTGTTCCATAGCATCTACAACTTCATCAATAGGAATTTTCGATATAATATCAGCCATAGCAAGCTCGGATGCTGTTACGGCATGAAGTGCCAGAAACGGGTTGCGTTTAACACAAGGGATTTCCACAAGTCCGCAAACCGGATCACAGGTTAGTCCCATAATATTTTTTAAAGCCAGAGCAACAGCGTTAATTATTTGTTTCGTATTCCCGCCTCTCATTTGTGTCAGCGCAGCAGATGCCATTGCGGAAGCAACACCGCATTCAGCCTGACAACCTCCTACAGCACCGGCAAGAGCCATTTTATTTGCAACAAGTCTCCCGACTTCACCCGCCGTAATCAATGCGTTTATCTGTTCACCTTCAGGTATTTTATTATCCTCGGCATAGGCTACCAAAACAGCAGGAACAATTCCGCAAGAACCCGCTGTCGGACAAGCTACAATTGTACCCATTCTGAGATTTTGTTCGCTTGTTGCCAGAGCATAAGTCAACATCTTTTGTGCAGTAGAACCTAGTATTGACGGGGATTTTTCAAATCTTTTCTGAAGCTTATCGCAATCATCGCCGCTCATACCGCTTGGTGAAGGTTCAGTTGATTTTAAACCTGATTTAATTGCTTCTTTCATAGCATCTAAGCTCTTTTTAGCTTGAAGCCTTACGTGATATTCAGAATATTCACCGTTAGATGCTTCATTATCAAGCGCTATTTCGTAAATCTTTTTATTCTGCTCTTTACAAGCATAATACAGCTGTCTGAATGTCGTTATATCTTTATCCATTACAATTAACTTTCTAACTTTTCAATATATCTTACAAGGTACATGTCTTGAAGGTCGCTTATAGAATTTAAACATTTTTTTGAAAGCTCTCCGTCAAGACAAATACACATTGATGCATCTCTGCCTTTTCCGCTTCTGTCACAATGAAGCGATGCAATATTTACATTATCTTCCTGAATTATTCCGGTAACCTTTGAAATTACACCCGGCATATCATCGTAAACCACAAGTAGTGTATTATATTTACCGTTTAAGTTAACGGAAAACTTACCGATTTTTGTGAGTACAATCTCTCCCGCCCCGACAGAATCTCCTGACAAGGTCATATCCATATCACCCTCAAAAATGAAATCAACAGCATTGGGGTGACGGTTAAAATCCTCATGAAATTCAAATTCATAATTAATTTCTTTAGCCTCAGGGGTTTCAAATACATTTTTAATTCTCTCATCATCAACAGAGAAACCTAATATTCCTGCAAGAAGACCTTTATCGGTGCCGTGTCCTTTTCCTGTAAGTGCATAAGAATTATAAAGTTTAAAAATAACCTTCTCAGGCTTAGCTTTATAAACATTCCTTGCAAGAAGTCCTAACCTTACGGCACCTGCAGTATGAGAACTTGACGGACCTGCCATAATCGGGGAAATTATATCTATAATTGAAGCTTGGCGCATATTTATTTTCCTTATCTGAAAATAATTATAGCATCTTATTAAATATTGTAAATAATTTGTAAATTTTTGACAATAAACAAGACTTTTATGGTTTTATATATATACGTAATTGTGGAGGGAAAATTTTTAGTGTAGCAAAGGAGTAAAATGTTTAGTCCTGAATTCATGAAGTATTTAATTAATTATCAAAAATCAGAGTTTGCCCCAACTGAGACAAAAAAGGAAATCAAGTTTAAAAATAATAAATCAGGCAAACTGGCAGAAGTATTTGCAATAGTTACAAAATAGCCTGTTGAGCTTGCGGAGAAATTAAAAATTTTCTCGCAAACGCTATTTGCATTTAGTTTTTCCGTTCCATGTTAAATTATCGCAGTACAGATAATCCATATTTTCGTTCTGCATAACCCATGCCGTACAGCCAATACCATTTAAATAAGAGTCACGGTTTTTGTTGCATGACGTTGAAAATGGATATTCATAACCTTCAATGCCAAACGGAATGATACTAGATGGAGTAAGCACAAAACCGAACATATCCCTGCCCCATTGATTTGGAGGATATTTACCGTTTATATCCGTATATATAAAGCCGCAAGTTTTATGTGATGCCGAACAACTGCCTGCGCTCCAGAACAAAAATAAAGTTCCGTCGTTCAAAACAAATGATGCAAAATTTGAACCTTCCCTACTATAATTTATATGTTTTGTACCATTTAACCTTGTGTACATGACATCAGGAAAACAGGAGCCATTATCACACACTTTAACAACTTTTAAGTTTTCTATCAAATATCCTGCCAGAGTTTGCGGGACAGGATACTCCTGCGGACTCCATGTCCATTCATCCGGAGAACCGTATTTGTTAGAAGCGGTAATATATGCCTGTGATAATACAGAATAAGTCTTTTTTAATTTAGCAATCGTTTCTTTTTCTTTGTAATTATTAATCACTGACGGCATTGTAAGTGCCGCAACAACGCCGATAATACCGAGAGTGATAAGAACCTCGGCTAAAGTAAACCCTGAATAATTCTTCATACATAACTCCGCTTAATTATTTATAACATTATAATTATACATATAACTATATAGTTATACTACAATATTAATTTGTTAATGTCAAGAACAAACCCTAAAGATAACATATAATTAAGAAATGAATATCAAAGAAGAAATAAAAGTGATTATTGCCCGCAGAGGAACCACATTAAAAAAAGTATGTGAAGCTCTTTCTGAAAAAACAGGCAAATTCTATTCTTACAACAACATTTCTAACAAGCTGCATCGTGGAACCATTAAATTCAACGAAGTACAGCAAATCTTTGAAATTCTAAATTACGAATTAAATTATAGAGACTTAAACAATCATTAATTAACACAAAAAAAACGCCGTTTCTGTTAAAAACGGCGTTGGAATTCTTTGAATAATTCCTCGTAATAGTGTGAAGTGTAGTGTGCAATAAAACGTTTTTTGATTCCTCGTTTTATGCTTTTCCTCGTGTTCATGTATATAAACAATTTTTTGTATATATAATTGCTATATTTGAAATATCATTTGTATATTTTGTTACAAAACTTAATGACTATAAATTCACACAGTGGTATTTTTACGGGAATGTTATAATATAAATAGAGAATAGTTTTAGATGGTATTAAAGGAGAAATATGAAAATACTGGTTTCAAACGATGACGGCATTGCAGCTAACGGTATCAGATGTTTGACAGAAACATTGGCTCAACAACATGATGTTTATGTAATAGCACCTGACAGAGAAAGAAGTGCAGCAGGACACTCATTAACTCTGCATACTCCGCTGCGTGTTGAAGAAGTAGAAGCTTATCATGGTGTAAAAAGAGCTTGGGTAACAACAGGGACACCAGGAGATTGTGTTAAAATAGGAATTAATGCAATTTTGACACCGGAAGAACAGCCTGATGTAGTAATTTCAGGGATTAACCATGGGCCTAATCTGGGCGCAGATATTTTATATTCAGGAACAGTTAGCTGTGCAATGGAAGGCGCAATGCTGGGCGTTCCAAGTATTGCAATGTCACTTGCAAGCATGAACTATGAATACGAGCATTTTAAATATGCTGCAAAATTTGTAAATCTGCTTTTGCCAAAGCTTAAAGAATTCAATTTCCCTAAAAAGAGTATTCTGAATATTAACGTTCCGGCTCTGGATGAAGATGATATTGCAGGTGTTGCGATTACAGAACTCGGAAAAAAAATGTTTACAGACAATTACGAAAAAAGAGTTGATCCCAGAGGAAAAGTATACTACTGGATGGCAGGTGAACTTATCACAGAATCCGAAGACTCAAATACAGATATAGCAGCAGTTAAGAATAACAAAATCTCAATCACTCCGGTAACTTACGAGATGACAAAAGAAGATGTTATGACAAATCTTGAAAATGTCCTTTGTAAAGGTGATGCCTGCAACTGGTTTATTTAAACAAAAAAGAGGTCATAAGACCTCTTTTTTAGTTAGTAAAGAAAATTACATATATTTTAAAAAGTATATACAGTATTAAAGCTCCAAAAATTAATAAGCTTTTTATTTTCATATTTCTGAGTGTTTTATCTGTTTCTGCTAGAATTTCATCTGTTTTTCTAATCAAATCAATTGATTTGATACTGTCGTTAATAAGGTCAATTGTATCCTGATCTTTCGCTACAGCCAGAGCTTTGTTATAATCTTCAAGAGCTCCTTCTCTGTCATTTAATACATAATTTTTATACTCTCCACGATGCCAGTTAAACGATTCATCAATAGAAACAGCTTTATCAAAACATTCAAGAGCCTTTTCTTTATTTTCACGATAAGTATAAATATCTGCTAAATAGCAGTAAGTAAATCCGTCAGCTTTGCCATCCGTAATATCCTTTTTAATTTTTGCAAGAAGCTGGTTGCAGACTTTATCAACAGTTTCTTTGTCAAAATCAGGTTTTACATCATCTTTTATAGAAAATTCATAAAGATGCCAGTACGCATTGAAGAGCATATCATAATTGTGAGTGCTTGCATCACCCATTCTTATATCCTGAGAATACTTTTTAACTTCATCTCTGTATTGCCGGATAACTTCCTGTCTATAATCTGCAACTTCATCAGCCATAAACAATTTCCTTTCTTTAGGATTATTCCATAATTATTCTTGCAGGGTAATTGTTTCTTAAAAGTTCGTTAGCCATAACCTGTGCTTTTTCACGTGTAGAGTATGAACCGACTTGTATTGTATAAGCACCGCCGATATTTCTCACAAACGGTGAAATGTTTAAACCTGATTCGGCAATAATACCTTTTGCAACTTCTGCCTGTTCTTTAGTAGTATAGTAACCGACAATGACTTTTGCAGTTGATGAAGATGTTGGAGGCTGAACAGTTTTTGGAGCAGGCGATGCTGTTTCCGCAGGTTTTGGTGCTGCTTCTTTATCGGGTAAAGTTATAGGCGCTTCTTCTTTTGGAGTTTCTTCCGATTTTTTATCATCTTTTTTATGTTCGGGAAGAATAACTTTTTCTTCCAATTCATTAGCAAACATATTTTCTTCAGAATTTAAAGAACCGCTGTCTTCTTCTTTTAAAAGTTTTAATCTTTCATCAACGGAAGCTTTATCTAAAGCCTCGTTGGTAACAGCAGAATCATCACCGATAGAAACATCAACTTCCGGTGAAATCTGTTTAGCTATACCAAGGAAAAGCAAAAGTAAAATAAAAAATGCCGATACAAAAATTATAATCCCTTCATTAGGATTTTTAGTAACTTTTTTTTGATATTCTTTATAACTTATATGTGAAGGTCTTTTTGAATCTTCTTCCATTATACACCTCTAACTTTTGTTGATGCCAATATTATATCATCAATTTCCTGCTCATATTTTGTCATAACTTCTTTTGCAAAGTCTTCAATATCGGTTATTCCCATTTCGCTTGTCAAACCGCTTGCTTTAACAGGAGCCCCCTCAGAATCAATATTAATACCTGTATGGATTAATATTGAGGTCATTGATTTTGTTGCTATAGAAACTGTTAATTTTTTTCCTTCAAAGAATAAATCATCACCGTTTCTGGTAATATTGAAACCTCGTTTTTCAAGTGCTTCTTTAATCGTGCAGATAAGAAGTCTTTGTCTGAAAACCCCTTCCACAAGCCCTACATTAAACTGTTCAGAAATAAAGCTGAGCATAGACTTGCTGTAAATAGGTTCATTATTAATAACATCTTCTATATCAACCATTTCGGTCAATTTAACTTCGCATTCTCCGATAAAAGCAACGGCTGCATCTCCTTGGATTTTAAAATTCTTATAAATCCAGTGCGGCGCAAGCTGCCAACCCTCGTATTTAATCTCTTGTTCTAAAAATTTTGTTTTCAAAAAAGTTCCCTTATAAAATATGTGTCATGGTTATTTATTAAAGCGTTTTTCAATCTTGTACAAGATTCACATTTCCCGCAATGTTTCTCACCGTTTTGATAACAGCTTCTAACATATTGAAGCGGAATATTATTATCTAACGCCAGTTTTACTATATCATTTTTATCGGAATTTATCAAGGGCGCAACAACTTTCGGATGCTTTTGTGTAGAAAATTCAAATCCTGCGTTTATTCTGTCAATAAATTCCTGCGTATTATCAGGAAATGTTTGCCCTTCCTCTTTATTTGCACCTATGATTATATAATCATAGTCTTCCCCGTCAGCAAAACTTCCTGCGATATTCAAAAAAAGTCCGTTTCTGTTAGGAACCCAAACATTTTTGGCAGACTGTTCCGGATTATCCAGTTCATTCCCCTGAGGGACGTCCTTATCACTTACCAGTGCAGTATGCGTTATCTCTTTAAGCCAATCAAGCACCATTACTTTATGCTCTATATTATAATAATTACAAACAGCCTTAGATGTTTCAATTTCCTGTTTTGCGGACTTTTGCCCGTAATCAAATGTTAAAGCAAGCGAAATACCGTATTCTTTTATCCCCAGGCCCAGACTAACCAACGAATCCAAACCGCCTGAAAGCAGAATAATTCCTTTACTCATCTTCATCCTCATTATCTTCTTCATATTCTGAAATCATAGATACCGCTTCCATTTTTAACATATCAGGATAATCCGAACCGTTTGCCACTTCGTCCAATATTTCACGTCCGATAAGATTATAAAGCGCAATAAGAGCATTTTTCTTAACTTCTTCATCCTTATCTTCAATCAGACAGGTCTTAATAGTTTCTACAGCCTGCGGATTTTCACTTTCCATAATCGCTTCTATAGCATTAATCCTTATTTGCGGAGATTCATCAACAAGCGAATTTTTCAGTGCATTAAACACTCTCTCGTCATCATCAAGTCTTAATTTTCCTAAAGCCTCGATAATACGCTCTTTCAAAAAAGTAAATTTATTCCATATCCCCTTTTGTGTTTCCAAAATACTAACAAGAGGATCAACAGCACGCAAATCACCGAGCATCCCCAAAGCGGATGCAGCAGTTTCTCTTAAATAAACAGATTTCTCATCTTCATCTTTTACAACTTCAATCAAAGGAGCAACGGCATATCTGTCGCCAATTCTTCCTAAGGCATCAGCACATGCCAGTCTGACCTTATAATTTTCATCCTTGTTATTTAAACAATATAAAAGCGGTGTAACAGCAGACGTATCCTTCAAATTAGCAATCGCCTTTGCGCAAATAGCTCTAACATTTATGAAAGCATCTTTATCGTTATCTAAATTTTTCATTAAAAGAATATCAAGCAAATAACTCAAAGTAGATTTATCTCTAATCCTGTCAGCACACTGAATTACATTCATTAAGATTTCCGGTTCTTTAGAAACAGACAAAAAGTAGTTGTAAATTTTAACAAGATTAACTTGTTCATATACTTCGTCAAGCGCTTGAATTTTGCGGATAACAGAGTTAATGTCAGAATTATCAAACAAATTACATTCTTTAGCTATTAAATCTAAATCCAGGTAATCTTTTTCCACTGTTTATACCCCATTTATACTGCAAAATATACTATAAATGTCTTTTTTTTTCAAGCAAATTCAAAAAAATTTACTACATACTTAGTAACAATTATATAATTTTCAGTTTAAGGTATCAGATTTTAAGCCTTAGCTTGATTTTCCGCTTTTGCTTTTTTATGTGCAAGGTATTTTTCACAGAGAATATTTGCAGGTTTTGTCACAGCTACAGGAACAATATAGCGGTAAACAAGGGCAAATACTATCATTGATCTAAGCATTCCCATACCTTTTATTTTACCCATAAACGCTTTAGCTTCTTTCATATCACCGCCGATAGCTTCCAAAGATTTATAGTAATCGTGTTTTTTAACTTCTTTTTCAACTTTCAAAAGTGATTTTAATTCCGGTTTAACACCTTTTTTCTTGGCAGCAGCTTTTATAGCTTTATTTTCTTCTGCAATTTTAATATTGCTGTTCTTAAAGTTTTCCGCAAACTTTTCATCGCCTAACTGATAGCCTGCATATCTGGCAGTAACGTTTTCCCACCAGTTTTTCAATGATTTATCCAGCGTATAAGCACCAATTGTAGAAACAATAAAAGTTAAGCCCTGATTTACTGCCAGTGTACGTTTTCTGTCTTTATCAAGCTTATCGTTTGTCAATGTTTTTTGCATATACAATCCGCTTGTAATTACAGAACCTGTAGTCAGACAGTGTTGGAACAGGTTATCGCTGTTTTTAAGTTTGTCTGCAAGCCAGAAGGTAGGTTTACTGTCAATAACTTTTGAAGTGAATTTTTCAGCAATTTTATCGGTACAGTTGTCATAAAATTTTAAAAACGGTTCGAACAAGCTTGATTCTTCGCTTGCAGCTTTTTTCAGAACTTCTTCCGCTGCATCGACAACCCTTGATGACGGATTAGCTGTAAAATGCTGTTTGGCTGCATGATTGTTCTGGTTGTAATATCTGTTATTATTGAAGGTGTTTGTGTTTAATGTTACGTTCATTATTTAACACCTCCTTTGAATTGCTGAAAAGCAGGTTTTTCTATAAAATCCATTTTAGGTGTTTCCATATTACTGTCAACTGTTTTTGTATCAGCGGTGTTTGGGGTTTCGGGTTTCTTTTTCTTTTCAACACCAAATACGTATTTAAGAATTGGAGGAATAAGTGCAATTGTTAATGTTGCTCTCGGTACTGCAATAATCCAATCAGGAACGTTCTTAACAAGAACTTCCATTGCACCCTTGTGTTTTCCGATATTTTTTAATAACTGCTTAGATTTAGTATTGATTATTTCGCCTGCTGCATTCTTTAACGATGCTCTTTGTTCTAAAGCTTTTTCAATTCTAAGCATTTTGGTTAATTTTTTGCTCTTATATTTTTCAGGATCACCAAAAACTTTTTTAATAGATTCATCAAACGGACTTGTAATAATTGTTGATGCTACAAAACCGATTATACCTGATGCCATTGAGTGACCGGAGGCATAAATTTTATCTTCCTTATCTTTTTTGCCGGGGAGCGCCATGATTGTTGCAGGTCTTAAAACACCTGCCAATCCTAATGCAATCAATGCACTTGTTGAAATATTATGATTATAAGAATAAGAAAGAAAACTGCTGAACCAATTCTTGGTAAGAATTCCGCCCTTCTTTAAAGCAGTAGCGGCAGCTTCACTCTTACCCGTAAAACTGCCGCTATATGCTGCATTATATCCTCTATTGTCATTATTTTTATACACGCCCGCACTATTCTTCTCTCTGAAGTTCTGAGGTTCCGAATGGAGCGTTAAACTTCCCTGCTTTAGGGACATATCACGTTGTATAGAATTTACTTTCATTTTTTCACCAAATAATTAAATGTCTTCTACGTTTATTTTAAAACAAAGGAAAATTTTTTTTGCCATGTATTTTAAGAAAATTTACAATTATTTTTCTAATAATAACTCTAATATAATAAGAGCCTAAAATACGAAAATTTCAGGCTCTTAACAATTGGTGTTTAATATACACTATCTATATATCAAGTCCCAAATCCAAAGTTGGAGCTTTTGCAACAATAGCACTTGACGAAATTATATCTACACCTGTAGATGCAATATCATTAACAGTTTCGAGGTTTACGTTTCCGCTTGCCTCAACAACGGCAGAATGATTTATTATTTCTACTGCTTTTTTCATATTTTCAACAGACATGTTATCAAGCATAATAATATCAGCTTTAACTTCAACAGCCTCTTTAACCTGCTCTAACGTATCGCATTCAACTTCAATTTTATGGGCATGAGAAATATTTGCTCTTAACTTAGTAACCGCATTGGTTATTGAGCCTGCAAGCCTTATGTGGTTATCTTTTATCATCGCACAATCAGAAAGGTTAAATCTGTGTAATGCGCCGCCGCCGACTTTAACAGAATACTTCTCAAAAACTCTGAAGTTTGGAGTTGTTTTTCTTGTATCGACTATTTTTGCATTATAAGGAGCAATTGCATCCTGATACTTCCTTGTTTCAGTTGCTATACCTGACATTCTCTGGATATAGTTTAATGAAACTCTTTCTCCCATTAAAAGATATTTTGCAGGACCTGAAATATCAGCAATTTTATCGCCCTTTTTTATTCTATCGCCATCTTTAAAATAAAATTTTATTTTAACATCATCCGAAAGTATTTTGAATACTGTCTTAAAAACTTCGCATCCGCAAAGAACACCTTCGCTTCTTGTATTTAATTCCCCTGACAAAAAGTCATCGTCAGATGCTAAATTCTCAGTAGTAATATCTCCAAAACCGATATCTTCTTCCAACGCCATTTTAACATGGTCTTCTATATAAAACTTACTTAACAAAGCTGAGTTCTCCTTCTTTTTTAGTTATACAGCTGTGAATACATTCTTCATGAGTTTCCAAATAATCCAATCTGTAATGTGCACCTCTTGATTCTTTTCTTTGCAAAGCAGAATGAGCTATTAAGTTTGCAACCGTAAGCATGTTTTTAAATTCATACTCATCACGGCTGGCACATTTGTCGGTTCTCGGAAATTCACGTTTTAACTCGTCCAATTTTTCCAAAGCAGTCATTAAAGACTCTTCGCTTCTTAAAATTCCCACATAGTCCCACATAATATCCTGAAGTTTCTTTTTCAAAGAAGGAATATCAAGTTCATCAAGAACCACATCCTCATCAGAATATTTATCAAGAATTAATTTAATATCTTCATCAATTTGTTTTGGAGTTTTTAGTTCAATTGATTTTAAGAATTCCGCAGCCGAGAATGCGCAAACAACACATTCTAAAAGCGAATTACTAGCCAGTCTGTTGCCGCCGTGAAGTCCTGTTGATGCGACCTCGCCTATTGCATACAGCCCCTTAATTGAGGTTTCGCCTCTCAAATTTGTTTTAACACCGCCCATAAAATAGTGTGCAGCGGGTGCTACAGGTATAAAATCATGAGCAATATCAATGCCGTTTTCAAGACATTTTCTTGAAATATTCGGAAAACGTTTGGCAAGTTTTTTTTCATCAATACAAGTTGCATTCAAATAAACATTATCAACGTTATTTTGCATCATTTCATTAAAGTTGGCTCTGGTTACAATGTCACGTGGTGCCAGTTCTTTTTTTGCATCATATTTATGCATAAATTCAACCCCGTCACCATCACAAAGTTTAGCGCCTTCGCCTCTTACAGCTTCACTGATTAAAAATCTGTTTTCTTCACCGTCAATAGCAAGTGCTGTAGGATGGAACTGGACAAATTCCATATCCTGCATTACCGCTCCTGCGTTATAAGCCAATGCAAGTCCGTCGCCTGTAGCGCCTGCGGGATTTGTAGTATATTTGTACAACTGCCCCAATCCGCCTGTTGCAAGGATTACGGCAGGTGAATATATTGTTTCATACTCGCCGATATCATCGTTAAATACCAGTACACCTTTACATTCACAATCAGAGTTTACAATAAGTTCAACAGCATCTGTCTGTTCGTAAACATCAATATTTGAATTTTCACTGACCTTTTTGCAAAGCGCCTGTTCAATCATTTTACCTGTAGCATCACCGCCTGAATGAAGAATTCTTCTTACACTGTGAGCTGCTTCTTTAGTAAAACATAATTCGTTATTTTCATCCCTGTCAAACTCAACACCGAATTTAAGCAAATCTTTAATAACAGTATCGGAATGTTCGGATATATATTTAACTGTATTAAATTCACTTAACCCGGCTCCTGCTTTGATTGTATCTGATATGTGAGAAGCAGTTGAATCTGATTTATTTTCTTTCATAACTCCGACCATACCGCCTTGTGCGTATCTGGAGTTACTTTCTCCCAATTTAGATTTAGTAATTAAAAGAATTCCATCAGCAAGGTTAACCTGCTGTTCAATTTTTAAAGCCGCATATAAGCCTGCAATCCCGCTTCCTATAATTACTGTAGAATATTTTGAATATTTCATAATTTAAACCTTATGTATATTTACCATTCACATAATATCTCAAAATAAATTATTTTGCCAGTGACCAAACATAAAGTTTTTATTAAATTTTAATTTGATGTGTTAATTCTTCATAAAACATATATACGAGGCTTATATAAATAATGTTCATTTTTTGAAATGCGATATTAAAATAAATATCACTTCCTATATAAATCCAAATAATAGTTCTTAATCATACCCTTATAATATAGCCCTCAAAACTTCACACTTACTGGATTAAAAGATACAGAAAAAGCTTTATAAGTTATATATCGGGAAATATACTTTGAGGAGTTAATATGACAGATACACCTATAAAAATGTTATTAGTAGAAGATCAAAAGCTTATGCGTGTAGGACTGAAGTCGCTTTTTGAAGATCAGAACGAAATTGAAGTGGCAACAGAGGCACAGAGCGGAAAAGAAGCTGTTGAAAAATTCCGCCAATATCATCCTGATGTTGTTTTAATGGATATCGGTCTGCCTGATATCTCAGGGATTGAAGCAACAAAAAGAATTCTAGAAATAAATGACAAAGCAAAAGTAATAATTCTTACCTCACACCTGAGCGAAAAGGAAATACTTGATGCACTTCACGCAGGTGCCTGCGCTTATGTAATGAAAGACATAAATACAGAAATCCTGAAAATGATTATTAAAACAATCAAAGAAGGCGCAATGTGGCTTGATCCGCAGGTAGTTCCCATTTTAAGAGAGAAAAACTGCGGTGTTATTCCTCCACGCCAAATGTCACGTGCAATGTTTAAAGAGCAGCACGCAAATTTGACACAACGTGAATATGAAGTGCTGAAGCTTGTTGTTGACGGGATGTCTAACAATGAAATCGCCGAGAAATTAACTATTTCCGAACACACTGCAAAAGCACACGTATGTAATATTATCCAAAAACTTGTTGTAGATGACAGAACACAGGCAGCAGTAAAAGCATTGAAAGAAGGGCTTGTTTAAATATTGTTAAATCCTTATTCTTTTGTTATAAATAATATACAAGCATTATAATTATAGGGATTTAATTAATGAAAACAAATATACTTTCTAACCCCAAAGGCGACATATTGGGCGGTATAACCGCAGGTGTCATAGCCCTTCCTTTAGCAATAGCGTTAGGTGTTGCAAGCGGACTTGGCGCAACAGCAGGTATGTACGGTGCAATTATAGTCGGTCTGCTCGCAGCAATTTTTGGAGGAACACCTACCCAGATTACAGGTCCAACAGGTCCTATGGCTGTTGTTTTAGCTTCTATGGTTGCTTTAAATCCGAATAACACAGCAATTGTATTTACAACCATATTTGTTGCAGGGGTTATTCAAATACTTTTAGGCTGTTTTAAGGTCGGAAAACTTGTTAATTTTATTCCTTATCCTGTTATATCAGGCTTTATGAGCGGTATTGGAGCAATTATAATACTTTTGCAGCTTAACCCTCTTTTGGGACTGGAGTATAACGGAACACCGTTCGGAGGATTTATAAATGTTTTAAAAAGCCTTGATTTTATTAATTATTCAAGTTTAATACTTGGTATTATTTCACTTTTAATAGTGTTTTTTACCCCTAAAAAACTTGCCTCTAAAGTTCCTCCTCCTTTAATAGCTCTTGTTGCAGGAACTATGATTTCTACAGGGCTCGGGCTTAATGTTGGAACTATTGGTGAAATTCCTGCCAGCTTTCCTAAATTTATTTTACCTGCTTTTCATTTCGCAGATTTAAAAATCATAATTTCAATGGCTGTAACACTTGCGGTATTGGGTTCTATAGATTCACTGTTAACCTCTCTGGTAGCAGATTCTTTAACAAAAACAAAGCATCAGCCAAACAGAGAATTAATCGGACAGGGTATCGGTAATGCTGTGGCAGGTCTGTTCGGCGGTGTAGCAAGTGCAGGAGCAACAATGAGAACCGTTGTAAACATTAAAACAGGCGGTAAAACAAGATTATCAGGGATAATACATTCTGTGTTTTTAATGCTTGTTATACTCTTTCTCGCACCTGTTGCATCACAAATACCTCTCGCTGTTCTGGCAGGTATCCTTGTAAAAGTCGGAATAAGCATAATAGATTATAAGTTCTTGAAAGTATTAAAGGTCGCACCCCGTTCAGATTTATTCGTTATGCTGGCTGTTTTCTTTATAACAGTATTTTATGATTTGATTACAGCCGTAGGTATCGGAATAGTATTGTCTGCTATACTTTTTGCATCGCATATAGCTAAAGAATTCCAAATTGACATTGATAAACTCCCGAATTGCTCTGGCAACGAAGATTGTTTTGATGAAATTTTACAAAACAAAATTATGATACTAAAAATTGACGGAGTTTTATTCTTTGGCTCCGCATCACAAATTATGTCAAGAATAGATGAAGTTATGCACGAAGAATGCGTAATTATAGATTGCAGCAGCATAACAAGTATGGATATTTCCGCAGTATTTGCACTTGAAGATTTAATAATGACTTTGAAAGACAAAAAAATCAGGGTAATCTTAATTTTCAATAACCGAATTCTGGCAGCACGGGTATTACGTTCAGGCCTGCGCAAAATTATTGACAGGAATTCTTATACTTTTTCAAAAAAAGAAGCTGTTGAAAAAGCTCAAAAGCTCATTGCCATTATTGAAAAAAAATGATAAGATAGCTTTTAGGAGGAAGAATATATGAAAAAATTATTAGCTTGCTTGTTCATGGTTATGGTCCTACAAACAGCAGCATTTGCTGATGCTGAAACAGATATGCACCAATTGTATATTGCACAAATTCAAGCACAAAATATTAAATACAACACCTGGAACTTTTTTCAGGCTATAAGTAATGGTAATGTGCAGCTTGTTAACTTATTTTTGAAGTCGGGTATGAGCCCTGATTCTACATTTATGGGAACGCCTGCAATTTATATGGCTATTGCAAGTAAGCAAGATGAAGTTGTCAAATTACTTCTTGATAACAATGTAGATCCAAACAAAGAAATAGGCGGACTGACTCCGCTAATTATGGCAATAAGAAATAAAGATGTCAAAATTGTTGGCACTTTAATTGCTTACGGTGCTGATGTTAATAAAGAAGCAGGTTACACAAAACCATTAGTATATGCAATAAAAAAGAAACAGCCTAAAATCGTTGAAGTTTTAGTTAATGCAGGAGCAAAACCTGATAATGAAGTTTTAATAAATGCTTTAAAATCAGATGATTCTTATATAAAAGATACTGTTTTAAGACGTTATAAAGAAATAGAATAAAAAAGAGGCTTTAAAAGCCTCTTTTTTTTAAGTTTTATTTTTCTTCGTCTTTAATTAATTTTTCTTTATCTTTAGCGATTTTTTTCTCGTCTTTTTCTTCTTTATCTTTCTGGTGCTTTTCTTTTATATCTTCCGCTTTTTCTGCGATTTTTTCTTTAGCATCATGAGCCTTATCCTTAATGTTTTCCTTTAGTTCATGAGCTTTGTCTTTTACTTTTTCCGCACCTTCTTTAATATCTTCTTTCATAGCATGCGCCTTCTCTTTTACTTTATCGGCAGCATCATGCATTTTTTCTTTCATTGTTTCCTTATCTTTTTCGTTTTTCATAGCAACATCCTTTCGTTAGTGTGAACAAATACATTATTTACTATGACGGGTAGGTTTTAATGCGAAGAAAGTATAATATTATTCAAATTATCAGCATTTGTTTTAACGGGAAACCATTTTGATTTAAGGTAATTATATGCAGGTTTTTCTACCAGATGATAAACAACAATTCCTGCCAAAACAGAACAAACAAGCGGCACAAACAAATTAATTATCGGGTAACTTATAACAAAATTCGGATGTATTTTCCATATATATTCTCTGAAAAGGTTAAGTACAACAGGATGTATTATAAATATTGAATAAGAATATTTGCCTAAAAATACAGAAAAATTTTGATTAAATAACTTACTCAAATAGCCTTTTTGATTAACAAAAAGCCAGAACAATAAACAAAAAGTAATGAGATAAAACAAATAAATATCAGGCGATTTAGACTTATAACATACAGTATTGTAAACAACCGTTATCAAAAGATAACCCTCTATACCCGTATATATTAATTTTTTCCATATATTGTCTAAAGCTGAAAAACGCCCCCCCCCCCGAGTTTTCAGGAATATCTTACCTATAAAATATCCCAAACCAATACAATAAATTCCTCTTAATAAACCTATATTATTAAGAACAAATACATCTTTAGAAGACATTCCGTTTGAATGAATTTTTGCAGATAATGCCAAAATTACCAGCGATACTATTAAAAAATTTACATGTTTTGAAGACACGTTTTTTAATATATAAAAATACAGAAGAGTACACCAAAATAATGCAGATACAAACCATGTTGAAATCATGTTGCCAAAAGCCGTATTTATTCCTATATTATCAATTAATAAAATAGTAAGAAGATTAGAGTACTTGCAAAATTCTATTGGAGTAAATAAAGATAAAAGCCAGTATAAACATATCGTAAAAGCCAGAACAGGCCATAATCTAATAATTTTTTTCTTTGCAAAGTCTATTATATCAGTATTAAAATTAGTTTTTGTAATTAAAAAGAAACCTGCAATTACAAAAAAGTATTCTACACATAATTGCCCGTTGCAGTGGTGATGTAATTTATTATATAACTCAACGGAATCACCTAACTTTATATATAAATAACCTGCAACAAGATGAAAATATACAATAAATATAGAAAAAATAAATCGTAAAAACTCAATATTTTTTATTTTTATTGATTGTTTAATATTTTCCAATGTGTCAGCTCCCCTATTTCATTACTTTGCTAATACTTCTGCTGCCTGCTTTTTAAATTGCATTTCATAAAGCATTTTGTATGCGCCGTTATCAATCTTAAGAAGTTCTTCATGGTTTCCGGTTTCAGCGATTTCACCTTCATTAATAACTACAATTTTATCAGCATTCTGGATTGTAGAAAGTCTGTGAGCGATTACAAATACTGTTTTATCCTGCATTAAATTGTCAATAGCCTTCTGAACAATTGCCTCTGCTTTATTGTCCAAAGCAGAAGTTGCCTCATCTAAAATTACAATTGGAGCATTCTTAAGAAAAGCACGTGCAATTGCAACTCTTTGCTTTTGCCCGCCTGATAAAAGAATTCCACGTTCGCCTATTTGCGTATCCAAACCATTTGACAACCCTGCTATAAAATCATCGAGATATGCCATTTTAATGGCTTTCTCAACATCCTTTTCAGTCGCATTTTCATTCCCCAGCATAACATTATCTCTTATGGTTCCGGAAAACAAGAAATTGTCCTGAAAAACAATAGCAATATTTTGTCTTAAAGATTTAAGTGTCAGATTTCTGATATCTATGCCGTCAATTAATATTCCACCTGATACAACATCATAAAATCTTGGAATAAGACTTACTATAGTTGATTTTCCACCTCCGGAGTTCCCAACCAGAGCAATAGTTTCTCCTGCTGTTACTTTTAAATTTATATTTTTTAACACAGGTTTATTTCTAACATATTCAAAATTAACGTCTTTAAATTCTATTGTTCCAATATTATTTAATACAACGGCATTTTCACTATCTTTAATCTTAGGTTCTGACTCAAGTATACTAAATACTCTTTCAATAGCCAGGAAAGAAAATTGAACAGCATTAAAGTTATTGCCGAGATTTTTAATAGGAGTATACAACATAATTAAAGCAGTAATAAATGAAACAAAATTACCGCTTGTAATTTGATTTGTCAAAATTAAATGACTTCCGTAAGCTATAGCTATCCCGATACCTACAGATACTATAACGTGCATCATAGGTGACAACCATGAAGTTCGTTGAATAAGTTTTATTTTTAAAGAAAATAATGAATTTAAAATATTTTTAAATTTTGTTTCCTGAATCTTATCAAGATTATAAGAAGCGATAGTTTTGTTTCCTGCAAAACTTTCATTATACGAAGTAATAATTGAGGCTGTAATTGAAATAGATTTATCAAGAACATCCTTAATTCTCTTACGGATTTTGGTCAACGGTAAAAATGCGCATCCAAGAACAAATACAGCAATCAATGCAAGCTGCCATGAATTATAAAATAATACACATACAAGCGAAAGAGAAGAAAATAATCTTGAAACAAAAGTTTTTAAATTATCTAACAGTCCTGCACAGGCAGCATCTGCATCGTTATTAAATCTAAAAACAATATCTCCGGATTTCTTCTTATCAAAATAAGCTGTTTCCAGGGTAAGCATTTTTTTATACAAATCAAACTTCAGGTCGTTTGTAATTTTTGTTCCAACCCAGGTGTTCATATAAGTCGCAAAATAATTTAAAAATCCCTGAACAGATGTAAAAGCTACAATTGCAAAAGGAATATACATTGGCGATTGAACTGATTTGTCAACCATAACCAAATCCATATAAGGTTTTAAAGATAAAGCAATTACAGCATCCAAAGAACCTATAGGGATACAAATGAGAACTGCTAACAGTGCTCTAAACCAGTATGGTTTAACATAAGGCATAATTTTAGAATAATTTACATAAGCCTGTGTAGATTTTAAATAATCAATAAAATTTTTAGGTTCTTCATAGTCTTTATTAATTACACCCGAAAACGAAAGCACGTTTTCCTCATCCTGTGTAAGCCTTTCGAACCAGAAAGGACAATTTTGAAATCTTATTATATAGTTATTATTATATTTTTTATAAATCAGTTTAACCAGCTTAAATACAGCTGCTGAAGAAATTTCTATATTTTGAAAATCAATTAACAAATCGAGTTTATAAATAGGAAAATTTTGCTTAATATCAATAGTTGTGAATTTTCCATTTTCAAGAATTTTAATAAATTGACGTCCCTTATCAAGTTTTACAATCGGATTGCAATATTTTAACCATGATACACCATCTCCCACATGATGGAATTTGCAAAATATCTCATGAAGTTCTTTATACGGAACATCAGAATAATTTTTCTCAACAGTGCCACGTCTGAGGCAGAATAAATCAAATCCGACCGGCAAATCAATTCCGCCGAATTCAAATCCTATTAAATATTTTTTATTTTGACAATTTATTATGTTTTGGGGTTTAAAATCGCAATGAGAACGAACCATTTCTATCTCATCGTAACTGCTTAAAAGTTCTCTATATTCAATAAAAGCTTCACTATTAATGAAATTTTCCCGGCTTATAGTATTATCAGGACATCTTTCTTCTACAATACTATTCATAATTTCATTAATCTTTTCCGGAGTAAGTTTCACAGTATAAGATTCTTTTTCATAAATATCATATAAAATATCTTCATAAATCTTGACATCACCATATTGACCTCTAGATGTATTCTCTAGGAAAGGATATAAGACATAATAGACATTATCACATTCACCGTATGAAACAGGCATAATAAATTCAAAATATTTAGACCAAACTAATGATTTATCTGTTATATTATCTACAGTCTTTTTTAAACGGTATTTTTGAGCATCAGAAAATGCCAAAGTCAGCCAATATTTTTTGTATTCACTATGCCTATCTTTACAAATATAACCTACCTGGCGTTCAAGGTTAATTTTCAAAGAATTTTGTTGAATAAGTGATAAATTAATATTGGAGTTTTCTTTTATTTTATTAAATATATTCTTTAAAAGCTCTTTTTGCATTTGTTATAAATTTCCTATTATTTTTTAATTAAAAACATTTGTCCGCTGTTCATATAAAGAGGAATGAAATCGTTTTTATTTTCTTCAATAAATTCATCTACCGCTTTTTGTCCGCCGATTAAAGTCGGAGTGTGCCCGTAGTCTTCAGCAATAATTATACCATTTTTCACTACTTTATCTTTAACCTTATATAATGCTGCTTTTACTGCTTCATACAGGTCAACATCAATATTTGCAACACAAATTTTCTCAATCTCAGCCGGCAACTCATCAGAAATTATATTACCTTTAACGACATTTGCATTATCATATTTTGACAGTCTTTCTTTAACATTGTCATAAGAAGTATTTGTATGCCCCTTTTTCCAAAAAGTATCATTGGATTTAAAAGCTTGTTCATAATTAAAACCTTCGTATGTATCAATAAAATATGCTCTTTTATTTATACCTGTTTTCTTCATATAATTTAAGGCAGCAGAAGCTGAATCTCCTTTAAAAGTACCTATTTCAACGTAATCACCTTCGAGTGTATTGCTTGCCTTAATAGCCTGAAATATATTTTCAAAATCTACCGGACAGAAATGCCAGCTGTCAGACATTGATTCTTCATCTAAAACTTTTAAGGCATTTTCATCCGTATGAAAATATCTTGCATGAGGAAAGGACTGTATAGCCGCATAATATTTTATATTATATTTATTAAGCTCGTCGATTAAATCCAGAGCAACATAATCCTGATTATATGCAAGAATTGCCATATCAGTATCCGGGTTCATACTCTTAATATCATCTTTGTTATAAACCTTAAAATCATTTTCTAATCCCTGGACATCTGTAAATAAGAACCCGTTATATTCAGGATAACGCTCTTGAAAAACTTTCATAGACAAAATCATTTTACCTCTTGAAATTCTATCTCTGAAAACAGGATAAAGTTTTCTTGCTTTCATCTGTTCAAAAGTATTGTATATAAGCAATTCTTGTTCATAAAAGTCTTTGTTGCCAATATTTTCGATTACCCATTTCTTTCTTTCTTCATTATTAACGCATACAACCTTGCTGCTTAGTTTAGCAATATTATCTCTGGTTTCATATAAACCTGAAAGAATTCTTTTTTGTATAACTTTTTCATTTCTAAATCTAAACTTTACTCCCATTAAAGTAAAAGTTTTATGATCTCCATGATTTTTCACAGATAATATATTTTCCAACAATTTAGACATAATTTCTCCTTTATATTTTAGTATTTGCCTCTACCCTTATTCCATCCATAGAATATTTATTATTTTCAGCAAAGCCGTTACCCGAACAAGCTCCATTATATAATTTTTGAACATATTCAATTGATTTGGAATTATATTTCCAAAAAGGATATGCCAAGAATTTAAAGCCGTTTTTATCCAGTTGCTTAATATATTCAGGACAAATCAATTCTGTTTTTAAGATTTCTTCATCTTCAATGATACTTAAATCCGGATGGGATTTTGTATGATATTGAAGTCGACCTCCTGATTTTATTATCTTCTCCAAATCTTTTTTATTTAAAAAATTTTTATCACCTTTTTCTCCTCTGTTAAAGAAATCTTCAACAATAAAAACTTCAAAAGGATAACCAAAGAATTTAAGAACAGGTACAGCATATTTTAATACACTTTTGTAACCGTCGTCAAACCTTAAAACAACCTGATTATTATCATTCAAGTCATAATCGTCGAGATATACAACAATTTTTTTTCTTATTGCATACATCTGCATGATAAAATTCCAAACATTAACGGTAATTTTATCATTTTTGATAAATGAAACTTTATGATAAGTTAAAATCATACTTTAGCTGCCTCTTTACAAGATATTTTTTTAATATCTTTTACGACTTGTTTTACATTGAAATCAGGAGTATTAACATATTCATTTACATCAGATGTAGAACAAATTCTGTTTAAAGTAAACAATTTTTTCCAATCACAATTTGAATAAATAACAAACAGTTTTTCACCGAGTTCATGCATTATATCAGTAAATCCGCTTCTTGGAGAAACTGTCGCATAACAATTGTGTGATAAAGCTACAAGTTCTTCTGTTGTAAAATCAGAACAGCAGACGGCTCCGTTTAATTTTAACTTATGTAAAAAGTCGTTAACTATAATTTCGAAACCTTCTGCCTTGAGTTCTTTTATTAACGAATTCCACAAATTTACATCATTAAGCGGTAACCATCTTGCATCAGGTGAAATTAATACAGTTTTGTTTAAATCTTTTATACAAGCAATTTTAGCTTTTAAATCATCATTTATTTCAGGATACCAAACAGGGTGGTTTAAAGGTAAGCCTTTTAAATCCATTGAATTTCTTACAAAATCCAAGAAATAATCTTCTTTAACACGTGTAGTTTTGTTATATGTCCAGTGAGCGTAGAAAGGAATACCCTTGACTGGTTTGGTTGTCATATTGATTGCTTCTGAGAATGTCCCTTGTTTTTGAACGCTCATAGTTTCAAGAACCATATAATTTGTAATACCGTACATTTTCATGATTACTTCATGAGATTTAACAACCACCCAGAATATTTTTGTACCGTATTTGGCTTCAAGTTCTTTCCAGTAAGAAGCATACAACATAGTATCGCCTATACCGTTGATACAAACAAATATCATCTGGTCCTTAGGAGCCATTTCTTTTATTTGTCTGTCAAGTCTTTCAAGCTCAAGATATAATCTTATGTTTTTTTGGTTTTCTTTTAATGTATTAATCTCCTGTTTTAAAGAACAAATTTGATTTTGCAAGAATTTTTTATTCTTTACTTTAAATTTTATTCGTGCTCCCATAACAGTAACAATTTTATGAGATTTTTCATTATTATTAGGACAATCATTTTTAACTGAAAATACTTGTTCCAATAATTTAACAGATTTATTTTTTCTGTACATTTTGTTAATTTTTCTTTTCTGTTTCAAACTTAATGTCTTGTTACTGTTAACTAATTTTTGCGAGAAGAAATCTCTGACTTTTTCTCCGCACCAGTGGGTTCCGTCAGTACATTCCCTATCTCTCATTTCAGTATAAGTAGGAGATTTAAGTTCCGGAATTGCACCGAAAGTTAAAAATGCGTGGGCATTGTAACAATGAGATTCCCTGCAGTTGTTGCCTACAACTCTAAAGCGGATAGGTTCATCTACATTTTCATAAATATTTTGGAGAATATCACCTTTATAGCATTGTTTCATTTCTCCTGTACCTATATTCAGATAGAAAGTCCAATCACCTGCATAACAAAATTCTTTTCGTTTTTTGTTAAATACTGAATATTTATAATTGAACAATCCTGATTTAAATTGTCCCCAGATATTTTTATACTCTGCTTTTGAATGAGATGTTAAAATCGGCAGTTCGTATTGTGTATTATCACGTGCAACCGTAATATGAGGAAGGGCTTTAACATTTTTTAAAGCAACCTCTTTGACTTCATCAATATATGGAATTAACTCATCACTCGGAGTAATTTCAAGAGTGAAAGAAGCACCTGCATCTCTTACTTTTCTAATATTATCAAAGAATTTATCCATCATATTAATTCTTTTAAGTTCTAAATAATGGAAAGAAAATTTGAAGAAAAGTCTTTCTAAGAGTTCCTTAGGCATTTGGGCAATTTCGTCAAATCTTTTGGAAACAGTACCATTAGTAACGACCATTATATAATGACCTTCTTCCAATAACTTTCTAATAATGCTAATCATTTCAGGAGGCAATAAAGTTTCTCCTCCGCCACAAAAGTTTATACAGCAAACACCTCCAAGTCTTTCTTTAGACAAAGCTTTTGCAATATGGTCAGCAGAATATTTGAACTCGGGCAAACAAGCATCGAACTTTCTCTGCTGTGTAATATAGCAATAATGACATCTTAAATTGCAAGTAGTTACAGGCACATAACAATCTATAAATCGTTTAATTTTATCTTTTTCCATTATTTTACACTCCATATTGTATTTTTAATTGTTTTTTCATATTTAAGTTTGCTGAGATATAAGTTGAAAAACTTTTCGATATTAAATGTATTATTTAAAATATTCAGATCTGCTTTGGAAGTTTTTGTTTTCAGGTTATCTATACTTATATCATTAACTGATGATATTATATGTGTATTTTTGTATGATTGCATTGAATACTCATAAATTCCGGAAACTTTTTTGTAAGAATTATCTAAAAGATAAACTTCTTTTCCCAAAAGGGAAGAAACCAAACCTATATGTAATCTGTCTGTTATAATAATATCAAATGAATTTAAAGTTTCAATAAATACTCTTGAAATAAGACCTACAACTCCGGTATCAGTGCAAGGGCTGTTCGCAAAAATTGATAAATCCATACTTGGAAAAGCTGTTTTTTCTGACTTCTTTTCTGCATCAGTGCGTAATAAATATCCTATTCTGACTTTATTTGAATTTATTACAGTTTTTTCATTCAATGCACACTGCACGTTTTGGTATAACTTTTTTATTTTAGGATAAATTATATTAACAAGAACCGATAAATCCTTATTGCTTAAATATTGAATATTCTCTTTAATTTTTTGAACATCGTATTTTTCCTGCAAATCAAGGTTTAAAGAAAATGCCATATCATCTGCCTGAATAAATTTTGCTCTGTTATTTTTAGAGATACAGTATTTATAGCTGAATTCTTCACGGCAAAATACCGTAAATCTTTCATCAAAGCATTCAAGAACATCATCACATTCAAAAAAACTTGATGGCAGTACAACACATTTTTTGAGATTTTTATCTCTAAAAATATCTAAGACTTTTTGATAATTCCAATATTTTACGAAAAGTCCGCCTCCGCCGTATACAAGATTATAATCTTCACACGGTGCAAAAGATTGCCCGGAGTAATTATCAACAATGCTGTAATTATATTTACCGTTATTTAAAATTTGATATTCTGCTTCGGCAATAATACCGTCGCCCATATTACCGACATTCGGATAGAAATAGAATTTATCAAAATCTTTTACATATTCTTTGATTTTATTGTCAAAATCAGGATATCTGCCTTTAAATTGATTATTCTTAGCATCTGACAAAAGTTTATCTTCCATGAAGTATTTTGTTAACTCCAAATTATTTTCAATATCTTTATCAAATGCAATTTTTTGTTGATTTAATTTATAGTACAAATCATTAAATCTGTTATCTAATACAGCTTTTTTATCTTTGAACGTAAATTTTATTCCTAATATCCTGAATATCTTTTTATTGTTTTCTTTTTTCTTAGAAAAAATCATTTGTTTTTTTAATGAAATTTTTATTCCCAAAAGTTTGAAAATGATTTTATCACGTTTTTCCTCAAAACCCAACAATCTATTGCCAAAATCTATTTTTGACACATTCAAATTATTTATTTTATGGAATTTATTTTTTTTGATTAAATGAATATTTTCATTTTGCAAAATATCATTATCCAAACTTTTAGCAAGCTCTCTTAATTTCTTTTTCACAAGCTTTTTATCTTGACAATGGCTATAAGCATTCCACATTATACTGTTAAATTTATTTGAAATTAAATCTTTATGCTTATCTAATAAATTGAAACTCTCATAATATTTATAAATATTTTCATAAATTTTTATATAATCTAAAGCCTTATTAGACTTTTTAGTACACATATTTCCTATAATAGAATTAGAACGTTGTAAATAATTATATAAATATTTGTCGATATAATATGCACTTTTACAATAAATTGCATATTTTAAGAAAAATTCATTATCTTCATAAATTAAACCGTTTGGAAAAGTAAGATTATTATCTTTAATAATTTCAGTCTTAAATAATTTATTCCAAACAGTAACGGTTGTCCTGCATAGAATCGAATCATTAATTTCTTTATAACCTACATTTTTAATATTATGATAATCTTTTGCTAAAACCACACCAATATTATCTTCATCGATATTTTCCACAACGATTTTTGCACCCCAGGAAACAAAATCAACATTATTCTTTTCCATTGCTGCCAATGCAAGTTCATAAGTATCAGGCTCTACCCAATCATCGGAATCTACAAAACCTACATAATCGGTTGTTACATATTTCATGCCATAGTTTCGTGCAGATGACAATCCGCCGTTTTCTTTGTTTATAATTTTAATTCTGCTGTCTTTATTGGCAAAATCTTTAAGAATTTCTACTGAGCTGTCAGTTGAACCATCATTTACACATATTATATCAATATCTTTTAAGGTTTGATTTAACAAACTGTTTAAACATCTTGAAAGATAATTTTCTACATTATATACAGGTACTACTATAGAGATTTTACTCATACTTCCTCCAAGCTTTCTTTCTTATTTAAGCTGTTATTTTTCTTACCTATTTCAATTTTAATTTTTATGCCTAATATATTAACAATTTTTATTTTTTGTCCATCAAAATAAGTGTTTTTAACCGAAAATAATTTTGCTAAATAATTTGGGTTACAAAAATCTTTCAATTCTTGATAATTAAAACATTCTATAAGAATATCTATTCCTACATTAGCAATTACATAATTTTTAAATTCATTTATGGCTTTTCTGTTTTTGAATATATTCCAGCGTGCTCTGGGCTGTTTTGCCCACCATAACATGTTCATAATAAATTTTTGTAATGCCATTACTTTATACTTATATGCTGCATTTGCAAATATTTCAGTATTTATTAAATATTTGCATGCTTCAATATCATGAATGGGTGTAATCTGAGTAGTTAACGAGTTATCTCTAGAAATTCTGTGGTTATATAAAGATACAGGAAGAAAAACTATGTTAGGATTTGACAATATACAAAAATAATTAAATACACCATCTTCAGCAATTTTCAGATTTTCTGCAAACTTTATATTATGTTTTTTCAAAAATGAATTTTTAAATAGTTTATTCCATATTGTGTGTGTTATATGTATCATTTCATTTAAATTATCATTTTCTTCTAAACATATATACAGACTTTTTAAGTTTTTTTCTTCTACTATCTCATCGGTTACATATTTTGCTCCAAAAAACAACATATCGGCATTTGTGTTTACAGCTTTATTATAAGCAATTTCATAACAGTCAGGTTCTATCCAATCATCAGGGTCTACAAACGAAATATATTCCCCATTGGCAACATTCAAACCTCTGTTTCTTGCAGCGGAAACTCCTGCATTTTCCTGACTGATAACTCTTATACGACTATCCTTATTCTTATATTCATTTAGAATTTCCAAAGATTTATCGTCAGATCCGTCATTTATACATATCACTTCAAAATCAGTGAAGCTCTGAGCTAATATACTATCCAAACAAATTGACAAATATTTTTCAACATTATAAACAGGTATTATTATAGAAATTTTAGGCATTTCCCCTCCTGAATTTTAGCTTAATTCCTAAAATTGTAACTATCTTAAATTTCTTATTATCTGTATTTCGTACTGAAAAAATAAGTCTGATAATGTACTTAAACAAGTCTATATACAAATTACTTTTCATAAGCTCTTGTAATAAATCACATAATCCTTCATTATAATTCCTGAACATTTCCAAATCATTTGAGGTTAGATTAAGTGAATTAAAAAACTTTTTAATATCAGTTTTCATCAACAAAAATTTTAAATAAGATTTCTCTTTTACTCTTCTTAAAATATCAAAATATATTGTACAAAGATAATTTTCTATAAATTCTTTTTTATATTTCTTAATTAAACCGTTCTTTTCCAACATTTCTTTAGAAATATATGCCATCCTTATACTATCTTTACAAATTCCTAAAATGTTTGTTGTAGTAGAATTTTCTGCATTTAATCTGTAAACAATATATTTCTTGTCAGTTATTCTTATTTTTGGAGAACTGATTTTTAAGAGAAAATTAAATAAAATATCTTCCCAATACACACCTTCTGCAAAAACTATATTATTATTAATCAGAAAATCTTTTTTATAAACTTTATCCCATGCCATACCGGAAAGAATAATTTCTGATGCTTTAACTTTTAAAGATGTATCCATTTTAAATTTATCGTATAAAAACGGAAAACGTTTACATTTTTCATCTTCAACTAAGATGTTTATATCATTATGATATTCATAGTAATTGAAAACATATATATCAATATCACTGTTTACAATTTCTTCATACACATTTTTATAAAAATCTAAATCATTAATCCAATCATCAGAATCAATAAAATGAATATAAGGTGATTTTGCTTTAACAACACCCAAATTTCTGCAATATCCCTGTTTTTTATTTTCACTGTTTTCAATCAAAACAAATCTGCTGTCATTTTGAGCAAAATTTTTGACAATATCCCAGGAATTATCTTGAGAAAAATCATTTATGCATATAATTTCAATGTCTTTTAAGCTCTGATTAACAATACTGTTAAGACATTGTTCTATAAATTTTTGCGAATTATATACAGGTAATATAACTGTTATTTTTGGCATAAATGATTTTCCTTAATGTTTAAAATTTCTTTCAGTAAAGAAGAATTATCATATTTTTCTACGTTAAATTCTCTTACTTTATTCAAATTTACATCCTTAATTTTTTCAATACCAAATCCTGACATTACGTGTTCTACCGGCATATCTTTAAAAATCGGACGCATACGGAATTTTGTATATAAAACATCTGTAGGAACATTAGTCTGTAATAAAAATTCTGTTAAACCGCTTCTTAAAGAAACTATTTTCTTAGCTTTCCGTGCGAGTGCAAAAAGTTCGGAATATGTCAGAAAACAACTTTTATACTCTACACCGGTCAAATCAACGATGTTGTCCGCCAAATTAACATATATATCGTAATTTGCATTGCGGTAACCATTAATCAAATCAATCCAAAACTGATTATCAACAAGTTCACACGATTTAGCTTCAGGAGCAATTATAACAAAATTATCTATATTAAGCCCCGTCTCAGAAACTTTTTCTAACATTGATTTTTCGCTATCTGCCGGCACTATTGCTTTACGCATTTTCAAATCTTTTTCTGAAACCCCCGCATGTTTAATAATTGAAGAAAAGTAATGATATTCTCCTACAGGATTATTCTTTATATTGTACTCAATTGTTCTGAAATAAATATCAGAAAATATTACAAAGAATCGAAAATTGTCGATTACAGTGCAATCGTCCTTAAGTTTTATACAGGGGTTATCAAGATAAATAACAGGGATTTCAGGACAAATCATTTTTACTATTTCTAAATGATATTTTTTCGTAGCAACCAATAAAGGATTTTTACTGCCATTCTTTTTTATAAATGCATCAAAAACATGTGATAAAAATAAATAAATTTCACCGCTGTTCGCATTTAAAACGTAAATATCATCGTATTTTTTATCAAAATAATTTAAACAAGTCTTTTTTAACTCATCAATATTTGATTTTTGTTTTACTATTCTGCCGCAAAAATATTTTGTCTTAACATTCCCATGTTCGACCTTTTTGCAAACAGAAATACCTGATAACAAAATGTTTTTTTCTATATAATAACCAAAATTTCTTTTTTCTTTGTGTATTTGTAATAAGCCGCCTGCATAGGACTCGAAAGATTTTACAATATGAGTTGAATCATAAATTGTATATTCCATAGTCTTTTTATACAAAACAATACCAAGAAATCTGAAAGTAATTGTGTTACCTGTTTTTTGCTTTCCAAATATTTTCACAGATAAACTCCTTGAAATTCTCTATATCTATTTGTAATTATAAAAAACTCGACTGACATACGACTACAAATCCTCATTAATTGCGAATTCAATATTTAACTTATCATCTCTATCTTTATTGATAGCATAAGCAGTATTTAAACCGCTCGGTTTTCTGTCATTTACAAGAATTCTCTCGCCAAAAGGCATATCTGTAAGAATATAATCATATCTGATATTATTTTTATGCAAAAACATCTTTAAATCTTCAAGATATTCATCTTTTCTTGCTGTTAAAAGAATGACTTTATCTTCATCGGATATTCTGGAGTAAAAATCTTTTACTCCTTCTAACAAAACATCACCGCCTTTTAAATGACCGTTATGTTTTACAATAGTACCGTCAACATCCAGTATCCATGTTTTAGCTAATGGCGATAGTTCAATCATCTTATAACATTTCTCCCGCAAGCATTATTCCGTTGTAAAATGCGCCACAAATTGAATCATAATCTTCCCACGCATAAGTTGTCAGCGACAACCAAATAACACTATGCAAAGCTTTAATTTTATTTTTATCAATGTTCGGAATATTGTCAAAGAAAAATTCTTCCATATCTTCCCAATTGTTAGGTTTTATAGCTAATTCAACCTCTTTTTCTTTAATATCCAGCGTAAATTTCTTACGATTAAACTGGTCATAATTACCTTTCAGTGAATAATAAAGTTTAGCCCAATCATAGTCTACATCACCGTATAATTTTGTTTTGCCAAAATATCCTCTCGGATCTATCAAAATTGTTTTCATATTGAATGTATCAAACATCAAATTAGAAAAAGTACAGTCACCGTGAATTAATTTAAATTCTTTCGGCATCATCTTTTCTAAAATATTAGTGAAATTTTCTTTGTCAAAGAATACATTCTTGTAATAATGCCCGTTTATTCTTATGAATTCTTTATCTGCAAAAGGAACTAATTTTTCAATTTTTGACAATCTTTCAAAAGTTTTATGTATATAGTTCATTTTTGTATCTTCAATATTTGCAGGCTGTGCAGGAACAAGGTTATGCAAAGTTTCAAGAGCTTCGATAATATTTAGCAGGATTTCCTCTTTTTGACTTCTTGTCAGGCAATCGTATTCATAAATATTTTTACCCTGAACCTTTTTCATTTTTAAAGGTTCATACTCATAAATCTCAGGAATAAATTCATATCCTTTATCTTTTACAAACTTATACCAGGCTCTTTCATCAACAGCGATTTTTCTTCCCTGCTCGTTAATACCTTCTTTAATAACAATATCACCGTCAAACTTCATAGAATTGAACGGCCTCCATCTTTTTGTACATTCGTTGTTTTCAGAATATGACAGCATAGTTCCAATTTCCTTTGACCCGTATAGAGGAAGCTCTTTAAAGTTTATATTTTGAGTTTTCAACCATGGCACAAGAGCTCCTTCTTCAGGAATATTTTCCAAATACTTCTTATTTTCAAATATAAACAAACCGGCAACACCTTTTTCGACCGATGGTTCATGTATAAATTCATTTTTATCAAAAGACCAGCGGCATTCAAATTCTTTTGAAATTCCGACAAAATTACCTTTAGTTTCAGGGATTTCAAAATTTTCAGACAATATCAAATCACACCATAAAATCATGAATTGTTCGTCATCCGAAAAATGGCTGACAGCTTCTTTAATACCTGAAGCGGTACCTTTCTTATGAGTTTTAACAATCTTATAATTATATTCACTGCCAAAACTTTCAAGATACTTTTCCAAAACATCTGTTTTGTAATCGGCAATTATTGTAAATTCAGCACTGGGAAACTTTTTAAAAGCATAAAACAATATAGGCAGATTATTTACAGGAACTAAACATTTCGGTTTATTTCTTGTCAATCCCTCTAATCTTGTACCTTTACCGCCTGCCTGAATAATAATCTTAGTCATTTCTAAATCCTCCGATTACCATAAGAAAAACTCTAAACATTCTCTCCTGCTTATTCTTCAAGCTTGTCAAAAAATTTTCCATAACAACAAACAGATAATATGTTAAGATATTCTTATCAAATAAATACTATCATGAACACAATTATTATTAAAACTAATTTTAACTAATATTTCGTAATGATAAGAACAATTATACTAAACAGGTCCAAAATTCCCTAATTTCAATAGTTTAACAGACTGTCGGTTTGGTTATTTTCCCTCGCACCTTGCGGGAGGGCAGGCAAGATTTGCGAATACGGATGAAGGATATATATTTTGTAACAATTAGCAAATTTTTTATAAGAGAAATACTTTATATAAATATAGGGAAAATTTAGGAATATTTTATATGCGATTTGGCAAAGAAATTATTGCTTGGACAAAAACAGGTGGCAAAAGTATACTTGCTGCCAGCCCCGTAAAAATTAATATTTGTGAATTGAAATTTGTACCAAAGCTTGAAGCTGATGTTGTTCAATTCTCACAAAAAGCAAAAGAATTTGTTCCATTAAAAACAATGGAAGAAGCTAAACAATACGCAAGAAAAACTTTTGGTATCAAGGATTTCAATATGATCTCACTTGATACGGCAAATTATATCCTGCAAAGTTTCCACCAAATTAAAAAAGCTGTAGATTCACCAATAGGCATAAAGAAAATAATCGGCAAAGAAAGTATTCCACGCTCAGCATCAGCTGCAAAAACGAAACCTTTTGAGCAAGTTGCAGCTTGTATAGATGCAAAAAATGGTATATTAACCATTTCTGAAAACTGCATACGTCACAATATAGCAAACCACATTAGTATTCTCTCACAAAAAGATGCTGCTAATATACTTTCCTATTTAAAAATAATGGATCAATTATTATCCAGTCAAGCAAATCTTTGTGAAATATCAAAACAATTACAAAAGTTCAATATCAACTACGCTCATGTGCATGAAATGCCTAACCAAACAGTCTTTCATGAGATTTTTCATAGATTACATTTTTTAAACTGCTCAAGTAAAAAAGATTATTATAAAATGGGCAAACTAGAAGAATTGGCAGCCTGGAGAATAAAAGATACTGGCATAACTACAGAATTTTTATCCCCGAAAGTTCAAAAAATTATTTCAAACTGGGAATTTATAGGTGACTACGCAAAAACTTCACCTTGTGAGTTTGTAGCAGAAGTCGGTTCTGCAATTGTGGGCGGAGTAGAACCGCCAAAAGAAATTATGGCTTTGTATTACAAATACGGGGGTCCTAAAATAAAAGTAAAAGCTGCAAATAAAAATCATTGTTTTCAACAATAAAAAAGACTTCCGCAAAGAAGTCTTTTTTATTACGCGTGGAGGGATTCGAACCCCCGACCTTTTGGTTCGTAGCCAAACACTCTATCCAACTGAGCTACACACGCTTATAGGGTCTTAAGGTGAACACAACTTTTAAAAGCCGTGAATTATTAACAACTAATATTTTATATAAAAAAATAAATATTTTCAAGTTTTTTTCAAAAAAAATAAAAAAAAGATTTATCATTAATATTTTCAAAAATCTATGTGTTATCTTTTAACTGACAGGAGGTAAAATGGAAAGATTAACTAATAGAGAGATTGATATTTTAAGATTATTAACATTGGGTTACGCTAATTGGCAAATCAGTAAAATTATTTTTGTAAGCACACATACGGTTAAGGCTCATATCAGTTCCATTATTAGGAAATTGGATGCCAAAAACAGAACTAATGCTGTTTACATAGCTATTAAAAACAATATTATAGATATATAAATTGTTACAATTTGATAGCTTTTCTTGCCCGTTATATAATAATAATGAGCGAGATTGATATATGAAAAAATTATTTATTATATTTACTTTATTTGTAATCACTTTATTTACATTTGTCCAAAAAGCTTGTGCTGAAGAAATTTTCAAATTTACTTCAGCCAACTTTGATACGTCAAATTCAATGATTGTATTAACTGCGCAGGATACTGAAACAGGTTCTGTCCTGCCTGATGTTAAGCTTGTAAAAATGGAAAATCCGTCAAGAGCATACTTTGATCTTGACGCTTCCATTATTACATTCCCCAAGCAAGAATGGATTTACCAAACAGGTCCAATTAAACAAATTAAAATAAACCAGTTTTCAATTAACCCTAATAAGGTCAGAGTTGTAATGTATTATGATAACGACTTTGATCCGGATACAATTAAGTTCTTAAAGTTAAAAAATAATATATTTATTAAGTTTAAAAACGGAACTACCTGTGACAACCCTTATTTTCATAATACTTACAGAGATGAACACGCTTCATCAAGCGATTTTTATGAATATTTGACCGTTACAACTCCGGTGCCGGTTCAAAACCAGGACAATATAGCAGCTCAAATTCAAGAAGCATTTAACACGCAAATTGAACAAGCTATGGCTAAAAAAGAACTGAAACTTAATACAAAATACTATCTTAATAAAATTACACCAAGACAAAACGGGATTTTATTAAACGGTTTTGGCGCCGTTACTATAGAAAGACCAATGATATTATATAACCCTACAAGAATTGTTTACGACCTTCCCAACACTCTTGTAGATATGGATATAAGAAATAAAGAATACCGGATTAACGAAACCGAAACAGTTAAAATAGGACAATTCTCTGTTAACAAAGCAAGAATTGTTATTACAACAGATGCTGTTCAGGATTACATCCCAATATATTCAAGCGACAACCAGTCATTAATCCTGGCTAACTACAAAAAAACTAATAACAGTACTTTATATAACAGTGAAAGCAATGCAGTTGCTTACAGCAAAGAAAAAACAGACAGCCTGACTTCATCATTAATTTGGAGATTTGACACTCCGATTGTTCATGGTGTTGACAGATATAAAGATAAAATCATTATATATTTATATAATGTTTCCAAATACAATGATGCAAATTTCAAATCAGCGGCAGCAAATTCTGTGTTCTCGTCTTCAACAGTTGATTTGATGCCTAAAACAGGTTTAAAACTTACAATACCTTTAGAGCAGGATGCAATAGCAAGTACTTATTTGGGCGCAGACGGAAAAAGCCTTAAAGTTACCGTAAAAGAAGCTAAAAAGAAAGCTGCAGCGGCAACTAAACCAACACCTGCAATTATTTTAAACCCTCCTTCAACAACCCCTGTTTCCTCAGGTGTTAAAAAGATTGTAATTGATGCAGGACATGGAGGAACAGATGCCGGAGCAGTAGGCGGAGGAACTTACGAAAAAGATATAACACTTGATGTTGCAAAACGAGTGGAAGATTTGTTAAAGAAAAGCGGTTTTGCGGTATTAATGACAAGACCTAATGATACTTATGTATCTTTACAGGACAGGGTAGCAATGAGTGAAAAATATAATCCTGATATCTTCGTAAGTATTCACGTAAACTCAAGTGTAAGACCTGAAATTACCGGAGTTGAAACACACTATTACCATCAGGAAAGTATGACACTTGCCCAAACAGTCCACTCATCACTTGCAAGTGCGGTTGATTCTCCAAATCGTGGATTGTTCAAGTCCAAATTTTATGTTATAAATCATACTACAGCTCCTGCAATTTTAGTCGAAATAGGATTTATTTCCAACAGTGCAGAAAGAGCCCAACTGGTTGGAGAAAAACGGAAGCAGGCAACTGCAAAAGCAATAGCAGACGGAGTAAAGAACTATTTTAAACAGTACAGATAAAAAAACAGATAACAGACCTTTGGCATTCTTTGATTCGGGTGTCGGCGGACTAACAGTATTTGAGAAGGTTAAAAAATTATTACCTAATGAAAATACTCTTTATTTCGGCGATACAAAAAATATGCCTTACGGAGAGAAAACAGAAGAACAACTAATTGAGTATGCGGATAAAATATTTAAATTTTTTGAAACACAAAATGCAAAAGCTGTAATAATGGCGTGTAACACAACATCAGCGATAACATACGAAAAATTAAAAGACAACTACAACTTTAAAGTTTATCCTATAATTCAGTCTGTTTGTTCAACTATAGCAGGACAAAATAACCTCAAAAAACTTGGCGTAATAGCAACTCCGGCAACAATAAATTCTCACGCATACTCAAGAGAAATCGCTAAATATAATAGTGACATGGAAGTATTTGAACTTGCAGCGCCAAATTGGGTAAGAATTGTTGAAGAACACAGAATTAATCAGCCTCAAAGCATATTGCAGGTTCAAGAGATTTTGGAAGTTATGGAACAATTTTCTCCTGACAAAATTGTTCTGGCATGTACTCATTATCCTTATCTTATGAGTATTTTGAGGAAATTTATGCCACAGGACAAGTTTATTGATCCGGCTGTTTATTTTGCTGAGAATATTAAAAATGATTTAGCAGAACAGAATATGCTGAATAATGAGTTTGAATACGAAAAATTTTATGTAAGCTCTAATCCTGAAAATTTTAAAATAGCATCAGAACTGTTTTACCAATTAAAAGAATTACCGCAATTAAAAAGCCCTCAATAATGAGGGCTTTTTTTATATTCTACAAGGTAAAATCACCTTTAAGTCTTTTCTCAAAATCAGCAGCTTTTCTTTCAGCTTCTGCCTTTGCTTCTGCTTTAGCCTTCTCTTGTGCTTTTTGAGCATCAGCTTCTTTTTTCATGCTTTCTGTCATAAAAGGCACTTGAATTTCTTCCTTTTCAGCCTGAGGCAATTCAGGGGCAGGGAATACAGGAGGTTTTCCGAATTTTTCCTGTAATTCATCCAAACGTTTTTGGGCATCCGGATCGAATTTATATTTGTCAGGTATATTCAGCATTCCTGAAGAGCCTTTGCCAAATACATACTCATACATTGATGCACCTCTGAACCTGTCTTCTGCAGTTCCGTTTGGCACAGTATATCTGTAATCACCAGGTTTTACCCAATCTCTGTTTTTATTGCTTGCATCAACTGCATCTTTTATCATTTTTAATGCTCTAACTTTATCTTCATCAGAAACATCCTTATCAAAAATTATAGCAGAAGGAAGTGATTTATTATTGCCTGTAGCTTTATTGAATTCCGCAAGCACATCTCTTACGTTTTCGGCAGTAAGTTTTGTAACTTTTACTTTTGGATTGCCTTTGTCGTCATAGAATACATGCCCTGTATCATCAGCTTTCGTTTGTCCGCCTGTTTTAGCTTTTTTTGCACCTCCTGCTTTATATGTTTTTGCAATATCACCAGGAAGGTCTAATTTATCCCATTTAGCATTGTTTTTAACCTTGCCTTCTTTATCAAATACGCTCGGATTAAATTTTGCAACATCACTTATTAACTTGTCTTTATCAACTTTGCCAGCATCAATTCCTCTGGCGTTCAACAATGCTTCAACAGCACCTGCCGCATCTTTAGCTTCCATTATTTTAGAACTGTGTCTGAAACTTGAAGGAACGCTTGTCCAACCCGCAGGAAGGTGAAGTTTTCCCGCAGCTTTCTTAGGAGTTTTTTCAACAGGTTTTTCTTCTTCAATATCTGTAAGATTTTCAGCAGCAATTTCTTGAGGAATTACTGTTTCTTTTATACCTTTTTCTAAGTCATTGATAACTTTTGTTCCGTCGCTTAGGAATTGTGTAGTTTTTAGAGCTTTTCCATCAGGGCTGAACTCTGTTTCTTCTTTAGTTACATCATGTTGATTCATTTTGCCTTCATAGGTAACTGTTTGCTTTAAGGCTGCCCCCCCCCCGTTGTACTCGTATTCAGTCACTTTTGCAGAGTCAGGATCGCCTTTAAATGTATCAACTACACGAACAGGTTGTTCTTTTCCGTTGAAACTTTCATATTTTATAAATGTTTCATTTTGACCACGTGTTTCAGTCATTGAATTTTTACGGCCATTAAAATAATCATATTTTCTTTCGGCTTTTACACCGTTTTCATCAACGTATTCACCTGTAAGAACCTGTCCTTCTTCATTATATTTTTCAAACACAGCTCTGTAAGCATTACCTTTTGCATCATATCTGTGCTCGGATTTTTCTGCAAGATTTCCGTTCTTGTGATACTGTTCTGTAAGAACACCCTCGTCAGTAATCACCTGAGCATATTTGATTTTATTATCCTTTGTATAAAAATGCTTTTCACTGTCACTGACTTTTACAGGATAAATATCATCGTCTTTCAATTCACTTGATGCAATCGTATCAAGAGTTTTAATTGCATTCTTAATTTCTTTTCTGGAACCCTCAAGTCCCATAGCTCTTGCTTCTTTTACGGATAGACCATTCTTGTTTTTATCAAATTCTTTTTTTAATTTCTCAATATCTGTTGAGTAAATCATAGAATTTTCATCAAAACCTGCTTTTTTGAAATAGTTAAATAATAACTCATTCTCCTTTTTCAAAGCAGCTAACCTTACCCCTTTAGAACTGAATTGTTGGTTCAAAGGTCCGATACCATTTGTTTTATCAACCATTTTTACCGCCTTTCTACATCACACACGTACACCTAATAGTCGATAATTCAAATATCGGAACATTCTATTAAAAACTTTAGAAAAAGAACGGATTACATTAACATTTGTTAACAATATAATCTAAACAAGAAGCATAATCAGGCATTTCTATTATTGATGAAGCGAGTTTATCAGCAGTAATATTTAAAGCTGTAGTGTTTTCTTTTACGGCGAAAACTTTAATATTCCTTTTAACAGCCTCAAACACAGGGGTAGAACCGAGTGCATCAAAAGGCATTACAAGATAATCAAGCTCATCTATACTTATACCGTCATCCTTCACAAGCTGCGGAGCACAGCTTAAGCCGATAAGAATGCAGGGTAAAAATGTCGGTGTAATATATTCAGATGCAGCACGTCCGTCAACAAGCTCCGGATAAATTTGATAATCAGCAAATGCCGGAGAATGCGCACAAGGTATTTGTAATTCTTTAGAAATATAATGAGATAAAATCGCTTCCACTCCTCCCACAGGATCTGTTCCAATACCGTTTGCATAATCAGGATTATTATCCTCGGGATCTTCAAACAAACACACAAGTGCAACAGCTTCTGCTCCTCTTTGTATCAGATTTTTTGAAGCATCAAGCAGTGTTTCAACATTTAATACACTTCCTGTTGAAATACCATTTTCTTCAACTTTAAATTCAACCCCTACATTATCTTCTGTAATCTCATATCCGATAACATCTATGCCGTATACACATTTGACCGCATTAATTGTGTTAATATGAACATTTAAAACATCTTCCGGAATTGCCTTATCAAATACAACTCCGATTTTGTTACGGATTGATGGTTTAATGTTTATTTCTCCCTTGAAAAAACTGTCCAGAGAATATCCTTCAACATAATACATATTGCTGTTAATACCAGAAAAACAACCTGCATTAACCACATTCGGATTTACAATCAATTTAGAAACTTCAGAAAATTTTGCAGCATAAGGACTTGCATCTCCCGCATAACCTCCGACAGAAGCCCCAATTCCTGTTGGTACAATAAAAGCACCTAGTTTTTCACCACTTTCAAGCATATATTTATATTACAACAAAAAAAGCGGTCTTAACCGCTTTTTAAGTAATTTGCTATTCAATTGTGCTAACTTACTGTTGGACACCTCCGTATGAAAAGTCATTCTTGATATTTGTTTGTAACAACTTAGTCCAGCTTGATTCAAAAGTGTTAATCTCGTTCAATTTAGTTTCTAAGTTATTTTTTTCAAGCTCTAATTCTTGTTCCCAAGAGTTCAAGTTTGCTAATTCAAGCTCGTGCTCCTGCTGTAATTGTTCAGTCAGCAATTCGTAGTTTTCAGGATCATCTTCATAATAACCGTAATAAATTTCATTCATCTGGTCATTATATTTAGCCTGATTTTCAGCAACCTGTTTAGATGAATTTAACATGTCCATCATTACAGTTGACAATTTTTCATTAATCAATGATTTTTGTTTTGTGTAAAGTAACAATGTTTCATGAATATTTGAAATTGCCATCTCTCTCGTCCTCTTGTTTTTGTTCTGGTATATATATAAACAATTTTCAAAAAGTCTGATTTCAAGAAGTATATTTTTTGTTACATTTGTTAACACTTTAAAATAAGACAATAAACTGATACTTATTCCAATTATTTTATTTTTATACTATAATATATATATTATATAGGAGAGCAAAAATGAATCAGGAAACTTATATGAAAATAATGGGATACGTCCCTACCGTTATTGAAGCATCTTCTCGTGGAGAACGTTCATTTGACATATTTTCAAGATTATTAAGAGAAAGAATTATATTCTTGGGTTCTGAAATTGATGATGAAGTAGCAAACTCAATTGTTGCACAACTTCTTTTATTGGACAGCGAAAATTCAGAAAAAGATATTATGTTATATATTAACAGCCCCGGAGGTGTAATTACTGCCGGTATGGCAATCTATGACACAATGCAGCTTATTAAATCTGATGTAGCAACAATCTGTCTTGGCGATGCCGCATCAATGGGAGCTTTCCTGTTATGCTCAGGTGCAAAAGGCAAAAGAATGGCTTTACCTAATGCAAGAGTAATGATACACCAACCATTAGGCGGAGCTCAGGGACAGGCTACCGATATTGAAATCGAAGCTAAAGAAATTCTTAGAATGAAAGATATGTTGATTGAAATTATTGCAAATAATTCAGGTCAGCCTATTGAAAAAGTTAAAGAAGATTGTGAACGTGACCACTTCTTAACTGCTCAAGAAGCTTTAGAATACGGACTTATAGATAAAGTTGTGAGAAAAGGCGAAAAGTAGTTTGTAACATAACTTAACAAAAGACGAAAATGCATGCAATTCTTAGGAGTTGCATGTTTTTATATAATTGTAAGGTTAAAAGGTTACAAAGGTTAGTTACAAAATTTAGGTAGGAGTAAACAAAATGTCTCTATTGATTTTCGCATACCGAAAATTAGACATTATGCATCGTAAGAACGATTTGAATTATCGTTTGATGAACTTGACCAGAAAGTTATCCGATTTGCAGCAATATGCAGCGAACATAGCAGACGGTTCAGTTTCTATGAGCGATATGATGAACACTCCAAGTTCAATGTTCGGTCGTCAAATGATGTATATGCAATATGCTCATAACGGAGCTTTGTTCGGTGCGCAACAAAAAATGGCTATGATGCAGCCGCAGATTGCTATGCAAATGCAGCAAATGCAAGATCCTAATTATCAAGCGATGTATCAGCAATGGATCTTCAAGAGTCTTTATGACCAGGAACGTGAAAGAATGGGTAAACAAGAAACCAAACTGCTTAACGAACAAGAAAAACAAATTCAGGCAGAAAAAGCAAAACTTGAAACCCAATTAAAACTTCTTGATCAAGAACTTGAAGCTTGCAAACAGGGTGAAGATGCCGCTATTAAGCAATGGAAACCTGAATACACAGCTTAAAAACAAGTTTTACCTATAATATCCTATCCTTAACTAACCTGTAAGGAGTTCACTTATCGTGAACTCCTTTTTAAAATTTAGCCACTTTACAATATTACAAACATTTTACTACACACTGAGTATGTAATCCGTTTTTATATCAAAACTTTCACGGGGCAGTTTCTCAACACACAACTCTTTAGCAATAGGGGTTACCGATACAAAATTATTATATTCGGCTAAAAACCTGTCGTAAAATCCTCCGCCGTAACCTAAACGATAATTCTCATAATCAGCGGCAAGAGCAGGAACAAAAACCAAATCCAAAATTTTGGGGCTTACGGGATTGCTGCAGGGTTCTTCTACCTTAAAATCAGACTGCTCAAGCTTATCACCTTTTTTGAAAGGACAAACATATAATTTGTCCTGATTAACTTTTGGCAGATAAAAATTTTTATCATCATTTAACAAGTCACGTAAATCAATTTCATACTTCATCGGATAGAACAACAGAACATTTTTTGCATTAATATAATATTGCTGTTTCCTTATTTCTTTAACAATATTTGAACTTATTGCTGATATGTCAAGCTCTTTTCGCAGAGCTTTCGCTCTAATCCTCAAGTCGGTTTTCTTATCCATAATTTTAGTATATAATAAACATATTGTATAAAAGAGGGGCATAAACAATGTCAGATATGTGCAGCAATAATCTTATAAACCCTAACTGGGCAAAACATGGTTATATTCAAGTATACACAGGCAACGGCAAGGGAAAAACAACTGCTTCATTAGGGCTTGCAATGAGAGCTCTCGGAAGATGCTGGAAAGTCCTTATTGTAATGTTTTTGAAAGGCGGCGATGACTATGGGGAACTTAATTCTTTCAGAAATCTTTCGCCTGAAATTTCTAAAAATTTAAACATTGTTCAAGCAGGCTTAGATAGAATTGTATATTCTGATAACAAAACCCCCGAAGACGAAAAAGAAATTAAAAAAGGCTGGGAGCTTGCTAAAAAAGCTATCCAAAATGACGAATACAATCTTATAATTCTTGATGAAGCAAATGTAGCTATAGATTTAGGATTTATTGATGTGGATGAAGTGGCTGAAACATTAAAAAATAAACCTGAAGAAATGGAAATTGTTCTGACAGGCAGAAATGCCAATCCGAAAATAATAGAACTGGCACATCTTGTTTCTGAAATAAAGCCCGTAAAGCATTACTGGGACACAGGAATTGTCGCAAGAAAAGGGATAGAATATTGATTACTAACTACCAGGGGTAATCATCTTTTATTTCCCAACCGTCCATTTCAATAAGAGTAGAACAATATGAACCGGGTCCCATTACACCCCCTTGCGCATCTACATTACACTGCCCGCTTGTTCCGGGATATACAACATTATTTCGATTAGGCATCCCTGTTTCATATTGAGAATATGTCCTTAGAGCATTCTTATAATATGTAAAAAGAAACAAATCTCTACCTAATTTATTAGGTTTCTGTTTTCCGTTTATGTCAACACCAATGTGAAAATTTACCGGATAACCTGGATCAGCCAAATAAATAAAAATATATGTTCCATCTGCCAGAATAAGTGTTGGCCAGGTACTATAGGAATGTGAATTTCCTGTTAAATCAGTCCAGGAATAAATTTCTTTTTGAGTGTCTACTATGACTTTTAAATATGGTTTAAAGTATTTTTGCCCGAATTCATAAGGATCTGAATAATCCCAATCATTAACCTCGCCATATTCTTGTTTTGCAAAAATAGTTGCCTGCTGAAGGATGCTATAGGCTTTCTTTAACTTTGCAACTGTTTCTTTTTTCTGATGATTAGCTATTAAGACAGGCATTGTCATAGCTGCTACAATGCCGATTATACCGAGTGTGACAAGAACCTCTGCCAGGGTAAACGCAGCTTTACGATAATCTTTCGACATGGCTACGCACGTAGTGTCCTCTGCAAGGGTAAAAGCAAATTTTCTCTTCATAAAAATCCCACCATGATTGTGATGCAACATATCACTATTATAACAGATTTTTATATTTTTACAACCCTTGCAAAACGCTTTATAGGAGCTTAAACGGTTGCCCCCCCCCCGAAATTAATAAATCTTTTCATAAATCGCTCCTTTCTAGAATTTTTTAATAATTATGCAAAACCCTTGTGGCAGATCCGGCGGCTACGCTGGTGCCTTCTTTCAATATGTTATAATTATAACATTTTTGGAAGAGCATTTCAAGAATGCTTAAGCACTTCTTCTCATTAAATCAGATAATTTTACCTCTTTTTGGATTTTTTGAACTTTTTTTACAGGCTTCTTTTCCTCAGGTTCTTCTTCTTTAAATTGGGATAATCCGACTTTCATTTTTGAATTCTGGTCACTTATCATAAAAATATCTTTAAAAAATGCTATTATTTCTTTCATATTTATCTCCTGAATATATTATAGACTACATTCTATAAATTATATCATATATTAAAACTATTTTCCCTCGAAAAATCATTGTAGTTTATGTTATATTATTGATATAACGAGCTTAGGAGTAAAATTTGAACACTGATAGTTTAGAAGTTTTGAACCAAAAACACAAACAGGATTTTAATACAGCTTTGAATATTTATGAAAATGATTATTCACATGAAGATTTGATAAAACTGCTTGAAAACGGTTCTATAGTTGAAAAGCAAATTTCAGCTTTAAAATTAGACACCATAAATTCAACCATTGAAGCAGATATTTTTATGTCTAATCTTACGGGCTGCGATGGAAAAATCAGAGAAGCAGTGTCATTCAGACTTCAAGAATTTACTGCTAAAACCCCTGATTTTTTTACTAAACATGCTGATAAGTTTCTTGATGCTGTTATAGATATTAACGGTAACATATGCAGAAATACTATATCTGCCATTAAGTATTTGAAAAACGACAATAAATTTTGTGAAGAATTCTGCTGCAAATTAATAGAAAAAACCGATAATTTAGCTGACATAGTAAGTAAATTTGATATTCAAGACGGCAAATATAAGGTTAACAAAGAAATATTTAAACTCTACTGGTATCTTGAAACTATATACGAATTCTCAGAGTTTATTTCTGAGATAAAACTTGCAAGATTACTTGCAAAAACCAAAAATATAAATGAATATACTATAAGAGAAAAGACTGCAAAAATTCTCACTAAAAATTTCCAAAATGATGAACTTTTAAAAATTAGAGAGGAGCTCAAGCAAGACAAAAACTACTACGTAAGAAGGTTTTAGGCAAAGTATATTAACTTTTGTTAAGAAGTTAATACAAAATATATACACATTACGCAATTTTTAATTAATAATTTCCTTTATATAAGTACAAGGGGAATTACAAAGGGAATACTTAAAAAGGAGAAAAATATGGCTAGAGTGTTAATATCAATGCCTGAAAGATTTTTAGACGAAATTGATCAAGTAGCAGGAAACGAAAATCGCACAAGATCTGAATTAATCAGAGAAGCTCTTAGAACTTATATGTACAGAAATCAACTCAGAAATACTAAAAAAGCCAACAAAAATGCTGAAATTTTAGAAGCATTACTCGGATAAAAAAACAAAAGTTAGGGGAAAGGTCAAAGAAATGGAAAATACAGAATACATTATGTCATCACTAGACGAATATTTTGAGATTTTAGACAAAGAAAACAAAAAACGTTCTGAACTTGTTGCAAAATCACTTGTTAAATATTTACAAAAATCAAAAGAAAATAACAAGTTCGCATCACTTCAAATGGCGAAATAGGTTAAGGTCAATTATTTTGGGAAAAGGTACAAAATTTATAGGGGTTTAAAAAAGCGGTATTCATTACCGCTTTTATGATATTAAAAAAAGAGCCTTGATTTCTCAGGGCTCTTTTTAAATATGATAATGTTGTTAAAATTATTCAATAATTTTGTCAACAACACCGGCACCAACTGTGTGGCCGCCTTCACGAATCGCAAATCTCATACCTTCTTCGATAGCTACAGGAGCGATAAGTTCAACTTCCATAACTACGTTATCACCAGGCATTACCATTTGACCTTCGAATTTAATTGAACCAGTAACGTCAGTAGTTCTGATGTAGAACTGAGGTCTGTAACCAGGGAAGAATGGAGTATGACGTCCGCCTTCTTCTTTAGTCAATACATAAACGTTAGCTGTAAATTTAGTGTGCGGTTTAATTGAACCAGGTTTAGCAAGTACTTGACCACGTTGGATTTCAGTTTTATCAACACCACGTAATAAAGCACCGATGTTGTCACCAGCTTGACCTTGATCAAGTTGTTTTCTAAACATTTCAACACCTGTTACAGTTGTTTTCTTAGTTTCGCCTAAGCCAACCAATTCAACTTCGTCACCAACTTTAACAATACCACGTTCAACTCTACCTGTTGCAACAGTACCACGACCGGTAATAGAGAATACGTCTTCTACAGGCATCAAGAACGGTTTGTCTAAGTCACGTTCAGGAGTTGGGAAGTAAGAATCGATAGCATCCATCAATTCCCAAATTTTATCAACCCATTTATCTTCGCCACGTTTAATTGAAGGGTTAGCTTGAACTGCTTCTAAAGCTTTTAAAGCTGAACCGTGAACGAACGGAATATTGTCGCCGTCGAATTCATAAGAACTTAAGATTTCTCTAACTTCCATTTCAACAAGTTCTAATAATTCAGGATCGTCAACCATATCACATTTGTTTAAGAATACAACAAGGTTAGGAACACCAACTTGACGAGCAAGCAAGATGTGTTCACGAGTTTGAGGCATAGCACCGTCAGTTGCTGCTACTACAAGAATAGCGCCGTCCATTTGAGCTGCACCTGTAATCATGTTTTTAACATAGTCTGCGTGGCCCGGGCAGTCAACGTGAGCATAGTGTCTTGCTTCTGTTTCGTATTCTACGTGAGCTGTAGAGATGGTTATACCTCTTGCTCTTTCTTCCGGAGCTGCATCGATTTCATCGAATTTTTTAGCTTGAGCTCCGCCAGCTGCAGCCATAACGCCTGTAATAGCTGCTGTTAATGTTGTTTTACCGTGGTCAACGTGTCCTACTGTACCTACGTTAACGTGCGGTTTGGTTCTTTCAAACTTTTCACGTGCCATGAGAATAATCTCCTTTTTCTTTACTTATACTATAATACTAATTTGGTATTTTAAGCCATAATATTATAATATTTGCTCAATATTTTTTGTCAACAGTATACGTCATAGGCAACTTTGGACGGATTTATTTGACAATATCAGAAACTCAATCTATAATTGGCTAAAGGAAGTTTTTTAATGACAAAAGGCAAATGTTTATTATTACATATCCCTAAACTCAATATTTTGGAAGACGGAGCTTCTTCAAGCATAAATTTTATTGCTATGGGGATTTATTCACTATGCCACCAGCTTGTTATAAACGGTTTTGATGCGGAGGTTTTGCATTTAAGTGTTGAAAAATACCTTGATAAGAGTTTTTCTGCTGCAAAATACGTAAAAGATAACAATATTAAATTTATTGCTTTATCACTGCATTGGCACCCGCAATCTTATGATGTAATCGAAATTGCAAAATCTATAAAAAAAGAAAATCCTGATGTATACATTTCGCTGGGCGGTTTTACGGCATCATTTTTCGCAAAAGAAATACTTGAAAAATACACTTATATAGATGCAATAATTAAAGGGGAGGGAGAAATTCCTATTGCAGAACTTGCGAAAGATGTTTTTGCAGGAAAGACTGATTTATCCGGCATTCCTAATCTATGCTGGCGTAACGGCAAAGATATTATTATGAACAAAAAAAATTATGTTGCATCTGATGAAGATTTGGACAAATTTAATTTTGTCGGATTTGATTACTTAAAACATTTTGACAGTTATTTTAAAACCGGTTATATGCTTAATCTGTGCAAAGCCGGAGAACTGACAGGCTCCTCCACTATTCATGGTGTATGCATAGGGCGTGGATGTTACGGGAATTGCTCGTGGTGCGGAGGCGGGTTTAAAAACGTTGAGAAAATCACAGGAAGAAACCGTATTTCCAGACGTTCCGCAAAAACCATCGTTGAAGACATGAAAATTCTCAAACAAAAATTTAATGTAAAAAACTTCCACTTTGCATTTGATCCAACACCTTTTAATCAGGAAAAACAGATTGAGCTGTTTAATTATCTTTCAGAACACTTTGATGAAAAATTAAATATAACCTTTGAATGTTTCGGACTTCCCCAAAAAGATTTTATAAAAACATTTAAAGATAGCTGTGCAGCCAATTCCGTTCTTCTAATATCGCCTGAATTTGCAGATGAAAATTTAAGAAAAAAACACAAAACTTTTTATTATTCAAATCAGGAGCTTGAAGATATTTTAGGATATATGAACGAATTAAGAGTAATGTGCGATCTGTCATTTGCAGACATTCCAAACTTAACGGACGAACAAAGGAATGCATCCGTTGAATACGGAGAATACTTAACAGATAAGTATCCTGACAGCGTTAACGGTTACTCTATGGGGAAAATCATCCTTGAACCCGGTTCTAAATGGTTTGATGAGCCTGATTTGTGCGGCGGATGTCCTGAACGCAAATGCTTTGAAGATTTTTATAATGACAACCGTTCTATAGAACTTTCGTTTGATGCGTTAGAGTTAGAAAAGGAGATAAAATGAGTATTCTGAGATATCCTGATGCTGTTTGGTCTTTACCGTTGCTGTTTAACAAGAATGATGATTTGACCAATAATATTATTAAATGCTATAAAGATTTGAATGAAACATATAATTTCATTAATTTCGGTACGTTTCGATGCAAATGGAGCGGCGGCAGACCTTCAAGAATAAAAAATTACGACATCGAATCAACGGTAAATTATCTGACAAAGGTCACAGAACAAGGGATTACACCTGCTTTTACATTTTCAAACTACCATATAACGGAAGAAGATTTAAATGACAAATTCTGTAATGAAATTCTTGATACTGCCGTAAAGCTTAAGTGCCAATTTATTGTATCATCAGATTTATTGCATAATTATATAAAGAAATTATATCCTGATGCTTACTGCACTTGTTCGGTTATTAAGCCTTATTTCGAGCTTGAAAGTACTGATGACAGGGAAGCGGATTTTTATAACAGAATGCTGGATAAATTTGACAGAGTTGTAGCAAGACCGGAATATGTGAAATACAAATTGAAAGATGAAGCACATCTTATAAATGACCTTACGAGAATAGAAATATTACTGAACCAGACATGTCTGCCTAACTGTCCGTTTGCGGCAAAACATTATACCGCTATCGAAAAGGCTGAGTACACAGACTCGGAAGACTTTGATGTAGATTTTCAATGTCCGAGAATTGAACAGAGTATTCAGGAAAAAACAAAACACAATGTTATGTTATCAACCGATGAGCTTGATTTCATGGTTAATGAGCTGAAAATAAGACATTTAAAATTACAGGGAAGAGATTTTAACAAAAAAATGGTTTTATTTTTATTAATTTCATATATGTTTGAGCCTGTCGGTGATGCACAGTTTACACTTATGAACCTTTTAAGTGAATGTTCAATATAAAAAATAAAAAAGGGTAATTGAAAAATTACCCTTTTTTAATGAATTTATATTTCCGGCGACTATGCTTCTTCGTCTTCTGAAATTTCTTCGTCTGATGCGGTTTCTTCTTGGAAATCTTCTTCATCAACAACTTGTTGGTTCATTTCTTCTTCGATTTCTTCCTGAAGTTCATCTTGAATTTCAATTTCTTCAACATCTTCCGCAGCTTCGTCATAATTGCGGAAGTTAGCAGCTTCGGCTTTTTCCATTTGAGAAACACTCTTAATGTCTATTTTCCATCCTGTCAATTTGTGAGCCAGTCTTACGTTTTGACCTTCACGTCCGATAGCAAGGCTTAGCTGGTCATCAGGAACAACAACCATTGCTTCATGCGAGTATTCGTCATCTGCAAGAATATCAACAGACACAACTCTTGAAGGTGATAATGCGTTTACGATATACTCAACAGGATCTTCCGAATATCTGACAATATCAATTTTTTCGTTTTTCAATTCAGAAACAATAGTTTGAATTCTTGAGCCACGAGGTCCGATACAAGCACCTACAGAATCAACTTCCGGATCATTTGACCAAACAGCGATTTTTGTTCTGTAACCTGCTTCACGTGAAATTGATTTAATTTCAACAATTCCGTCTTCAATTTCAGGAACTTCAAGTTCAAACAATTCTCTAACGATTTCTGCATGAGCATGAGAAACAATTACTTGAGGTAATCTTGTAGTTTCTTTAACGTTAAGAACAAATACTCTTATTCTGTTTCCCGGTTTATAGTATTCACCCGGAATTTGTTCTTTTTGAGGCATTATAGCATCAGTTTTACCGATGTTTACAATAACATTGCGGTTTTCAACTCTTTGAATAATACCTGTTGTCAAAGTGCCTTTTTTATCAATAAACTCTTGAAGAACAAGATTTCTTTCAGCTTCTCTTATTCTCTGTGTAATAACCTGTTTGGCAGATTGAGCAGCAATACGTCCGAACTGATCAGGAGTAACTTCGATTTTAATTTCATCGCCGACTTCAACATCTTCAACGATTTCCTGAGCATCAGAAAGCGTAATTTGAGTATCTTCATCTTCAACCTCATCTACAACAAGTTTAGTTCTGAAAACACCGATTTCTCCTGATTGTTCATCTAAAATTGCTTCAATATTTGTAGCTTCTTTTATATGCATATGTTTTTTGTAAGCTGCAACCATAGCATCACAAAGAGAAGCAATTAATACATCTTTAGATATGCCTCTTTCTCTTTCCAATTCTTCACAAGCTTCAAACAGTGCTGTTCCTATTTTAATCATTTTCTTATCCTTTCATTTATTAATCTATATATAATTTTGCAGATTGTATGTTGTTTTTAGGTATTTGTAATTCCTGACCGTCATCAAAGCGGAAAAATTTCAGTCCGTTTACTTCGTCAAAATCAAGAATTTCACCTTTAAAAATCTTTTCTTCTTCACCTTCCAAAGGCTGTTTTAATTTTAAGCTTATTCTTCTTCCCTGAAAATAAACAAATTCTTTCTCTGATTTGAATTTTCTTTCCAATCCAGGAGAAGACACTTCCATATAGTATTTCACAGGAATAAGCTCATCAAGAAAATCAGAAAGGCTTCTTGTAACATTTTCACAGTCATCAAGAGTAACGTCTTTTTCTTTTGAGTATAAATATATTCTCAAAAACCAGCGATGATTTTCTTTAACAAACTCAATCTCTATGGGAATATAACCAAAACGCATGGCTGTATTTTCTATTAACGGTGTAATTTTTTCTAAGACTTCATGTCTGTTAATTTCCTGTTTCATAAATAAAACCTGCCCTTTCTGCCCCTATCAGATAAAAAAGAACGGGGGTTCCCGTTCTTTTTTTTGTGACAATACTGTCTATGAAATTATTATAAATTAATGAATTATAAAAGTAAAGCTGTTTGTAACAATATGTTATCTCACTAAGAAGCTAAATCAAGTGCGACTTCGGTATAACCTGACACTGATGTATTTTTAACCAGATCATTATATACTTTTGCTTTTGCTACATATTTTTCCGAAATTTTATTTTTCTTATCAGTATTTGATTCACTCTGGAATTCTTTAGCATAATTTGCCAGTTCCGTATGTAAAGAAGCCAGTTGTTTTGTTTCTTTATTCTGTGCATCTGTTAATTTCTTTTCATACTTGCCTTTTGAAGCTTCAAGTTTTTCTTTTTTGCTTGTCGCTTCTTTTTTCTTAGCCTCAGCTTTTTCTATATCCTGTTTGCAGGATTCAATTGTTTTGGTTTGCTTATCTTTTTCAGGTTCAAGTTCATTTTTAATTTTATCTTCAGAAGCTTTTTTAGATGCTTCAGCATCTTTAAGCTGTTTTTCTTCCTGATTAATTTTAGTTTCAAGTTCGCTTATTTGATGTTCTAGAGACACTTTAGCAAGCTCTCCGGAAGTGCTTAACTGTGATTTCAAAGCGCTTAATGTCATTTTATCAGTTTGAATACTACTTTGAAGTTTAGTTATAGTACCTGACTGTTTTTGAATATTTTGTTTTTCGGTTTCTATTCCTGTTTCTGCATTCTTCAATGCAGTTTCAGCCTCAGTTTTGGTTTTAGTTGCACTGTCAATTTCTTTACCCGCATCCGTAATATCAGTATCACAACCTTTCATCTCTGTATCAAGTTTTTCCAAACCTTTTTGGATTTCAGCAGAATTCTTGGCATTTGCAAGTTCTCCTATTGCTCCCTCGGCAGAAGATTTTGCATTAGTTTTGACATCACCTTTCGCATCAGCTTTAGAGTTAATAAGCGGTGAAATAGTTTGAGATAACATGTTCATAGCCATTAAAGCAGCTGCATATTTATTAGAATTATCTGTTGATGAAGTGTGATTACATGATGAAGCTACATTATTATTAAATACTTTTACTCTGTTATCAAGTAAAGCATGTCTTGTCGCACTTGTAGAATCACTTAAGTATGCTTTTGGATTATAAATCTTACTTCTGTCTGAGCGCTGCGCAAAGATACCGTAGCTTACCGAACTTCTTTGAGTTGTAGCAAGCTTACTTGAGAGTGCAGACTTAAATGAAGCCTGCGTATTGGATTTCAAATTCAGTTTTGGTAATCCAGGTTTGTTTACACTCATGTGCTCATCTCTCTTTTATATCTCTAATAATATAAAAACTTTTAAAATCAGTTGATTTCACAAATATCCTCTTTCGTTACAAAAGTTAACATGCCAAACATGAATAAAATCAAGCATTCGGGTCGACATTTCTATTTTTATTATGCCCGTTTTGTTAATAAAAAAATCAAATGTAAATATTAACAATATTCATAATTATAAAAAGCTGCAAACAAGCATGCCAAGACATATTTAAAATATTGCAAGACTTTGTTGCATTTAGTTTACAAAATTATTGTAAATTTTTTCAAAAAATAATTTTTGTCACCAAATGATTATCAAATCTCAATCTATGGATTTTCAAAAAAATTAATTGTAAAAAGATTGGCATGAAGTGTTTCAAAAACGTTCTTTTTTTTTAGTTTTATTTTATGATGAATATACAAAATCTTGGGAGCGGGGATAGATACATTTATCCATCTTTAGCTCTAGAAATTTATCCATCTATTGAACGATTAAACAGTGGGAATAGTTCGTTAAAATAAGGATAGAGGAACCTATTATAGTTTATTGGAGGTAGTGAGTCGTGTTAGAACATGGTTATATACAAATTTACACAGGAGACGGTAAAGGCAAAACCACAGCATCATTAGGTTTGGCTCTCAGAGCACTGGGACACGGCTGGAAAGTTCTTATCATCCAATTTACAAAAGGCGACAGTGCAACTTCTTACGGTGAAATAGTTTCATCCTCCAAATTCCTTCCTAACCTTGATGTTGTACAATACGGTATGGACAGAGTTTGTTACTCACATAACGTTTGTATGGAAGATTATAAAGAAGCTAAAAAAGGCTGGGAATTTGCAAAGAAAGCTATCAATTCAGGTGAATACCAATTAATCATTCTTGATGAAATTAATATTTGTACATCAATGAATATGATTAAAGTCAGTGATGTTAAAGATGTTTTATTACACAAACCTGAAAACCTTGAAATTGTTTTAACAGGACGTTATGCACACCCTGAATTAAAAGCAATGGCTCATCTTGTAACTGAAATGAAACCTATCAAACACTACTTTGATATGGGTGTAATGGCAAGACAAGGCATTGAATACTAGTTTTTTTTATATACAGTAAATTAATGTAAATCCTTTTTGTTTCAGAAAATGAAATACCGGACAATCTATTTTTTAGAAAGTCCGTTTTTTTTGTGTTGTGAGCGGTACCGTTTAATGCGAGCAGAACTTAATACGAGCAGAGGTATGAGCGCAGCGAAAGTCGAAACAGAATGTAATAAAACTATATATTAAATTTGCATCATAGCATGTTTGTATTATTATATAAGTGGTTACACTGGTCTGATAGGCTTTGCCCTAGTCTGGGAGCGGGCAGAAAGGACAGCCCCTAAATTCAGCAAAACTCGCAGATGAGACAGCGTATCCCGTAGTACAACAAGTAAAAAAAAGGAGAAAACCGATGCCAGCAGCATCTATGATTGAACTTTTAGAAGCAGGTGTACACTTCGGACACCAAACTCAAAGATGGAACCCTAAAATGAAACCGTATATCTACGGTGCAAGAAACGGTATTTATGTATTAGACTTGCGTAAAACAACTGAATTACTGGATGCAGCTTATGCTACAGTAAGAGAATACGCAGCTAAAAATAAAAATATCTTGTTTGTAGGAACAAAAAAACAAGCAGCTGAAGTTGTTGCAGAAGAAGCAACAAGAGCAGGTGCTTACTACATCAACAGAAGATGGTTAGGCGGTATGCTTACTAACTTCGAAACAATCAGAGGACGTGTTAACAAACTTAGAGAAATGGAAGACTTCATTAACTCAGGTCACGTTGACAAACTACCTAAAAAAGAAATCGCTAAATTGAACAGAGAATTAGGCAAATTAAGCAAAACTTTAGGCGGTATCAAAGATATGAGAGGATTACCTGACTTAATCTTCATCGTTGACCAAAAGAAAGAAGATATTGCTATTAAAGAAGCTAACAAATTAAACATTCCTGTTATCTGCTTAGCTGATACAAACGCAGATCCTGACGGAATTGACTTCATTATCCCGGGTAATGATGATGCTATCCGTTCTATTAAATTAATTTCATCTAAATTGGCTGATGCTGTTTTAGAAGGAAAACAACTTAGAGAAACAAATGCTAACGCTAAGAAAATCGAAGAAATTAAACCTGAAGATGCAGGCGTTAGTGCAGAAGAAGTTAAAGCATAATTAATTAAGTTTGAGTGAAGGAGGCTGAGAAAAATTCTCACTCCTCCCTCTTCACTCTTCACTATTAAAAAGGAGAGAATTATAATGAACATTACAGCTCAAATGGTTAAAGAACTTCGTGATAAAACAGGCGCTGGTATGATGGATGCTAAAAAAGCTCTTGTTGAAACTGACGGAGATATGGAAAAAGCTATGGAAGTACTTCGCCAAAAAGGCATGGCTTCAGCTGATAAAAAAATGGGCAGAATTGCTGCTGAAGGTCTTATCGCTGCATCTGTTCAAGACGATTGCGGTGCTATGGTCGAAGTTAACTGTGAAACAGACTTCGTAGCTAAAAACGAAGAATTCAAAGAATTAACATCAAACTTAGCTGAATTTGTTGCTAAATCAAATCCGGCTGATGTTGATGCTTTATTAGCTTCAACTTGCCCTGAATGCGGTAAAGTTATTTCAGAACTTATCAAAGAAAAAATCGCTTCTATCGGTGAAAAAATTACGTTCAGAAGATTTGTACGTTATGAAGGAACAACAGCTTCTTACATTCACAACGGCAAAATCGGCGTATTAATTCAAACCGACAAAAAAGATGAAGAATTAATGAACGATATTTGCTTACACATCGCATCTTCAGCTCCCGAATTCATTACAAGAGAAGAAATCCCTCAATCTGTAATTGATCACGAAACTGAAGTTGAAATGGGTAAAGAAGATTTATTGAAAAAACCTGAACAAATCAGAGCTAAAATTGTTGAAGGCAGAGTAAATAAACTTATGGCAGGAAAAGTTCTTTTAGAACAACCATTCATCAAAAACCCTGACATTACAGTTGGCCAATTGATTGATGGTAAAATTACCGTTAAAGCTTTCACAAGATTTATGCTTGGTGAAGGTCTTGAAAAACGCCAGGAAAACTTCGCTGACGAAGTTATGAACCAAATCAAAGGTTAATCTAATAAAAAATATTTAAAAAAGCCGCTTATTTTATAAAGCGGCTTTTTTGTATAAATACTTATTTTAATTATACATTATTGCAACATATTACAACATTAGGGTTGAAATTCCTTAAAAATCTGTTATTATATAAAATACAAACTTTGAAAGGATAATCGCATGAACGATTTGAAAGTTAAAGAAATTTCAAATTTCATAGAAAATAACACAAGAAAAACACGCCTTGTAATCTCAGAAAACGGCAGAGATACAGAAATAATCCTTGAAGGCAACGGCAAATTAAAAGTTGCAGTAGAAGTATAGTCAGACAATTTATAACACAAAAAATACTGAATATAATTTAACTTATATTCAGTATATAATTGTGCAAATCTTATTATTAATTATTGAATTTTAAAGAATTGATATTACTATCTTTTTTATCAGCTTCAATAATTAACTTTTTAGGGATATTGAAATTGCTTCCGTTATCGAATGAATTCAGCTTAATCCCCGGGAAATTCTTCATAGTTTGCGGAATAGTATCATCATAGATAACATATTTTGTCTTGTTAACTACCGGCGCAACACCGCCTTCAGGAGTTTGAACAGGCTGACTGTTAACAGCTTCTTTTTCTGCATATTCATCTGCTATAACAAAATCAAATAGCATTTTGCTGTTTTTAGGCACAACCCCGTTTTGAGGATTACCTTCCAAAACTTTTTCTATTTTTGCGGGGTAATTACCGTTGATATCGTAAACTTCGTTATGGAAGTTTTGATATTTTACGGGAATAAAAACGAAAGAGGAGTTTGCTACTTTGTTTATCTGTCCCAGTACATAAAAGCCTTCAAATAACATAACGTCTTTGTTGAGCTTAACATTTGATAAAACTTTTATTAATAATGTTTCAGACGGGTTATTTACCGAAAAGTCCTGCAAAATCTCAACAGGTGCTGTTTTAGCGAGAGCAGGCGACACAGTAAACGCAAATATTACAGATAAAATTGAAAGTAACTTCTTCATATATATTCTCCTTCGTAAGATAAATTCTAACATATTTTTAGGCAATCGTCAATTATATAAGGCTTATATATCAGTTTTGCCAATCGGAGTATACTCATAATTAGGTTCTTCAGCTTCTTCTTTCTGTTTAAAGTTCAAGTAAAAGTTTTGTCCTTTAGTAATTACTACTTCGCTGCCTTTTTCCACATATGAAAACGGTGAGCTTTCATAAGCAGCTTTTGCACCTGATTTTATACGATTATCGTCCTCATTTTTGACAGCACCTTCAACTGCAGAATATCCTACCGACAATCCTTTTACAAATATACTTCCAACACCCAGAGCAGCGGATTTTGCAAGTTCGCCCTTGTTGAGTTTTGTAGTATATTTTGCAGGGAAGTAACCATTTATACGAATAACACCTTTATTGGCATTAGTGTAATAAAGAGGCACAAATGTAAAAGAAGCATCCCTTTTTAACCTTTTGGGATCAGAAATATCTGTAATTTGACCATGAACAATATCCCCTTGTGAAAGGGTAATTGTTTCATCAAGAACAATCTCAGACAGGATTTTCACATCCATTGTTTTTGGAGGATTTTCCGTAGAAAAATCATTTAAAGCTTCTACAGGAATAGATTTTGCCAAAACAGGCGAGCTAAACATTAACATTGCAAGAAATACAAAAAACTTTTTCATTATTATTCTCCTGATTTTATAAAATTATATCATAATGCAAATCTTGCATCAATAGAATATAGGTTTCAAATACTGACCTGTATAAGATTTTTTATTTTTCGCAATTTCTTTTGGAGTTCCCTGTGCAACAACAGTTCCTCCGCCGGTTCCGCCTTCGGGTCCCAAATCTATTATGTGGTCGGCAATTTTTATAAAATCAAGATTGTGTTCAATTACCAGAATTGTATTTCCCTGATCGGCAAGCTGCTGTAATATTTTAATAAGTTTGTCCAAATCATACCAGTGAAGACCGACTGAAGGTTCATCCAAAAGATATAATGTCTTGCCTGTTGCACGCTTGTTGAGTTCGGATGCAAGTTTGATACGCTGTGCTTCGCCTCCTGAAAGCGTTGTCGCACTTTGACCGAGTTTAATATAATCCAGCCCGACATCATTTAATGTTTGAAGTTTATTTTTAATAGACGGTATACTGTCAAAAAACTCAAGAGCCTCTTTTACACTCATATCAAGAACATCTGAAATTGTTTTGCCTTTATACTTAACTTCAAGAGTTTCACGGTTATAGCGTTTTCCTTTGCAAACATCACACTTAACATATACATCAGATAAGAAGTTCATTTCAATCTTAAGCAGACCGTCACCTTTGCAGGCTTCGCATCTTCCGCCCTTAACATTAAAACTGAACCTTCCGGGTTTATATCCCCGTAATTTTGCTTCATTTGTTTTTGAATATAATTCTCTGATATGAGTAAACAAATCAGTATACGTTGCGGGGTTAGAACGAGGAGTTCTGCCAATAGGAGATTGGTCAATATCAATAATTTTATCAATATTTTCAAAACCAGTAATTTCATCCACCCCTTGAGGTTTTGGCTTATTCCCTCTCAATTTGTGAATTGCATATTCATATATTAAATCCTGCATTAAGCTTGACTTGCCGGAGCCTGAAACTCCTGTAAGACATACAATTTTCCCGAGCGGAATATCAACATCAATATTCTTAAGGTTATTCAGGTGTGCATTTTTAACATGCAGAAACTTACCATTACCCTCTCTGATTTTGTCAGGGATAGGAATATATTTTTCTCCGCTAAGATATTTGCCTGTGATTGAATTTTTAGCTTTAACAATATCATCAACGGTTCCTGATGCTATAACTTTTCCGCCGTTAATACCAGCCTTTGGACCGATATCAACAATGTAGTCGGCATTTCTTATAGTATCTTCATCATGCTCGACAACAATCAATGTATTACCAAGATTACGAAGTTTTATCAGCGTTTTAATCAACCTGTCATTATCTCGCTGGTGAAGTCCTATTGAAGGTTCGTCAAGAACATATAAAACCCCTGATAATCCGCTTCCGATTTGAGTTGCAAGCCTGATACGCTGAGCTTCTCCGCCTGATAATGTTCCTGCCATGCGTGCAAGGTTCAAATAGTTTAATCCCACATCTTTCATGAACTTCAAGCGTGCTCTGATTTCATCAAGAATTTGTTTTGCAATATGCATCTGAAATTCACCGAGTTCCAAATATAACTCATCAACAAAATCCAGTGCTTCATCAATCGACATCAATGTGAATTCATAAATATTTTTCCCTTTAATTCTTACTGCAAGAGGGAAAGGTTTCAGTCTTGCACCGCCGCATGCCGGACAGGGAGTTGTAACCATATATTTTTCAATCTCTTCACGCCAGTATTCACCGCTGGAATCATTGTACCTTTTTTCCAAAAACGGGATAACACCTTCAAATTTGTGATACTTTGTTTCGTATCTGTGAGTACCGAAACGCATTACTCTAAAAGGAAGAATATCGTCACCGCCATATAAAATTATCTTTTGTTCTTTTTCCGATAAATTTTCAAAAGGCTTATCCATATCAATTCCGTAATGAGTACACACGGATTTTAACACATCATCATAATATGAAGTTGAAGTTTTTGACCATGGATAAATTGCTCCGTCTTTCAATGATTTCTTTCTGTCAGGAACAACCAGATCAGGATCAATAATAAAATCAGCTCCAAGACCGGAACATCGTTCACAAGCTCCGTATGGTGCATTAAATGAAAAAATTCTCGGAGCAAGCTCTTCAAAACTCAAATTACACTTAGGACAGGCAAGTTTCTCACTGAAAATGACTTCTCTGTCACCAACTATATCAACTACAGCAATACCGTCAGCTTTTTTAAGCGCAATCTGTGTGCTGTCTGCAATACGTGAACGTGCAGTTTCTTTTACGACAATTCTGTCAACTACAACCGATATATCATGTTTTTTGGTTTTCGCAAGCTCAATCTCATCCTCATCAAGATTATAAACTTCTCCGTCAATTTTTGCACGCACAAAGCCTTCCTGACGAAGTTCTTCAAGTACTGACTGAAATTCGCCTTTTTTACCACGGACAACAGGCGCTAAAATTTGGATTTTAGTCCCCTCGCCAAGTTTCATAATATTGTTAACAATTTCATCAATAGTTTGCGGCTTAATCTCCTCACCGCATTCCGGACAATAAGGTGTGCCGACACGTGCATACAAAAGCCTCAAATAATCATAAATTTCAGTTACTGTACCGACAGTAGAACGAGGATTGTTGCTTGTTGATTTCTGGTCAATCGAAATAGCCGGAGAAAGTCCGTCAATGTATTCGACATTCGGTTTATCCATCTGACCCAAAAACTGTCTTGCATAAGTTGAAAGGCTTTCAATATAACGTCTTTGTCCTTCCGCAAAAATAGTGTCAAATGCAAGAGAAGATTTTCCTGAGCCTGATACTCCTGTAAAAACTATTAATTCATTCTTGGGTAAATCAAGAGATACATCTTTTAAATTATGTTCTTTTGCACCCTTTATTATAATTTTGTCTAACATACCATAATTATTACATGTAAAAACGTAAATTCAAATTATTTTATCTTTCTTTTGTGGGCTGTCAAATTAAAACTTGCTTCAATCAGAGCATCAAGCAAATCTAAAGGACATTTGTCAGCATCAACTTTTATCCAGTGTGCTTTGTTCATGTGCCACGCAGGTGTAATAAATTCATATTCATCTCTAAGAATTGCAGATTCAACAGGATTGCATTTTAAATTTATGCATAATTTGTCTTCAAGATAAAATACCAGTCCGAACCATTTTCCGTTACTTTTATGCCTTAAGACTGCATATTCATCATAAGTCTTATCCTTAAACGGATAAGTTTCTACAGCATCTTCAAATCTTAAACAACGTTTTATTAATTCATTTTTATTCATAATACATATCAGTTGCTGCTCTGTAACCTTTTGCTAAAAAGAATGTATCATAAAATACCTGTAACGACAACTTATGCTTATAGCTTTAATATTTCTTCTTTATAGTAATATTATTAAGTGGAAAGGATTATTTTATGAAAGATGTAATAATTCGGCAAGAAACAGAAAAAGACAGATCAGATGTTTATAACTTGATAAAAAAAACTTTCAAAAATGCTGAGCATTCTGATGGCGATGAACATAATCTTGTTGAAAGATTAAGAAAAAGTGAAGCATTCATTCCTGAACTTTCTTTAGTTGCGGTATCAGATAAGGAAATTGTTGGTCACATATTGTTTACTAAGCTTAAGGTAGCTGAAACGACACAACTTGCATTGGCACCTTTGGCAGTTGCATCGGAGTTCCAAAACCAGGGTATTGGCAGTTTATTAATTAAAACAGGGCATCAAATAGCAATGGCAATGGGTTTTGAGTATTCAATTTTATTGGGCAATCCGAAATATTATTCACGTTTCGGATATAAACCTTCAATTGAGTTTAATATTATATGTCCTTTTGATGTACCGAAGGAATATTTTATGGCTATAAATCTTCAAAGTAAAACATTATTTGTTAATGCAGAAGTTGAGTATCCGAAAGAATTTTTGATTTAGATTGTATAGTAAGCTAAACATGAAAAAAATGTCGATGGGGGGACTTGAACCCCCACGGATTACTCCACACGCCCCTCAAACGTGCACGTCTACCATTCCGCCACATCGACATTTAATCTTTATTTAATTTTCAACACATTTACCATACTGTTATGGCGGATGTGCTCCGTTGTCGCACCCTCTCAAAAAACGATTATCAATCGTTTTTCTCGGCACAGTGCCAAATCAACTTAAATATATTTTCATATTTATTTTATCATAAAATTTAATTTATTTGCAACATTTTGTTTAAACTTTAACTTCCAGTATCCATCTGACATTTTAGGGTTAAATTTTACCCACCAGCCAAAAGGATACTCTTGCTGTACATGTTCAAGAAGTTTTGAATATTCCTCAAAATACTCTCTTTTCAAATCATCTTGGAATTTTCCAAGCCATGAAGTTGCTTTTGAAAAATATCTGTTTATAAATATGTTTTTATAATCTTCTAACTTTCCGGTATTTTTAAGCAATTCCTCTATAGCATAAAATACATAAATCGGTGAAAAATTCTTTTTCTTTTTAACAGCAGTAACAGCCCCTGTTCTGTTTTTGCGGTAACAATATAAATTTTCGGGCAATAAAACAATCCTTTTGGCAGTAATCATAGAATGGAAGAAAGGAAGCTGGTCCTGACCGACTTTTATCTCCTGAAATAATATATTGTTTTCGTTTAAAAAGCTGCGTTTATATAATTTTGTCCATGCTGTTGAAGGGAATTTAAAAACGTCTTTTTTTATATCATCAGCAGAAAACACTTTATCCAAATACTTTTTAGGCAGCTTATCCGCACTGTAACCGCCTGATTTTCTGTCAAACTTACCATTATCTTTGACATAACAGGAATATCCGCCAAAAATTACAATATCAGCATTTTCATCATGTGCTTTTTTATAGGCTTTTAACAAAACATCCTGTTCAAGCCAATCATCGCTGTCGACAAAATAAACATATTCACCACGAGCTATTTTTAGTCCAGTATTTCTTGCAACGCCGGAGCCTTCATTTTCTTTATCAATAATAATAATTCGTTTGTCACGTCTTTTATATGCATGCAAAACCGCAAGAGAATTATCACTCGAACCGTCGTTAACACAAATTATTTCAATATCTTTGAAGGACTGATAACAAACACTGTCAAGACACATAGGCAAATACTTCTCGACATTATAAACTGGTATTATTATAGAAATCTTTGGCACTACAAACCTCCAAAGCTATAATAACATAAAATCAAAACTTTTCAGAAATATTATCTTCCGATTTCAGTTGCTTTTTGCGCCATTGATTTTGTAATATTAATCAAAGCAAGGTTAGCTTCATAAGCTCTTTGAGCAAGAATGGCATCCGCCATATCAACCATAGCGTTAACATTTGAAGATCTTATATAACCGTTTTCATCGGCATCAGGGTGTCCCGGTCTGTAAATTCTGTCACCCATAGTAGGATCTTCCACACAGCCGTTAAATACAACACCGCCTTGAAGATAAGGTAAAGTTCCAACCCCGAAAACATCTTGTTTCATAGTGTTCATAAGACCGTGAAAAGAAATATCTTCCGTAGCATTTAAAACGGGGATACGTCTGACATAGTTAGGAGTATCAACGTTAGCAATGTTTTTTGCGTGGATATCCAGCCTTAAGCCATGTGCTTTTAAGGCATTTGAACCTATATTCATTGATTCCATTATACTCATTTTTTTACCCTTTCTGACGGTTATTGTCAAAATTTGCTATATATTGGTCAGTCGCTTACGCTCCTGTTTTTTTTACCCTTTCTTATCACTTACCAACATTTATAACTGTTTTCATTTCCGTAATTATATTAGACATTCTTCTTGTTGCCATCGTATAAAGAAGTGAGTTTTGCTGGATTTCCATTAACTCGTGTGCAGGATCAATTTCTTCACCTCTTTTTTCATCAATAACCCCTGAAGGACCCAGCACTTCTGAAAGTTTGGTTTCCAAAGGACTGTTCATGGAATTAAGGTAATCACCAAAATTTACATCACGTCGTACATACCCCGGAGTATCAATATTTGCAAGGTTAGAACCTAATGCTCTTTGTTTTTGCGTTATCAGGTCCATCATTAATGTAACTTTACCCATATTATCCAGTGATGTGAACATTTGCTAAGCTCCCTATTCTCTTATATTAATTGCTTTGTTGTACATATCATCTACAACCTTCATCATACGCATACTTGCAAGCATAGATGCGTTAAGTCTGAGCATATCTGTTGTAGAGCTGTATATATTTGTATTAGAATTTTCAAGATTGTTCTGGCAAAAACATTCATGATCTTTCACAAGTTCAGGTTCGCCAGAATCCTCTGTTGGTACAAGTTTATTCATACCTGCCTGTTCAAGATTTTCCTGAGATGCAAAACGTACAAGCGGTATTGTGCCTAATTTTTTAGGAGTTGCATCGGCAGCATCATAAGAAAATACCTCGCCGTTAGGTTTAATCTCAAATTTATAGCAGTTTGTAGGAATTTTAATACCTTCACCAACAATCCAGTCATCAGCAGTTACAAGATACCCGTCTTTTCCCTGCTTGAATGAGCCGTCACGTGTATATGCAACTTCCCCTTCCGGAGAAACAACAGGGATAAATCCCACACCGCTGATTGCAACATCATAAGGGTTGCTTGTAATCTGTATTGAACCCTGTTTATAATCAGATCTGACAGCACCAGTAATATACCCGTCTTCTTTGAGCATTTGTTCAAAACTTACGGATTTATAACCTCTTGTGTTCATATTTGCAAGATTGTTTCCAACGTAACCCAGTTTTTCAAACTGATTGGTTGCGTTACAAATACTTTTTCTGACTATTCCCTGCATACTGTACATATTTACCTGCCTTTAATTATTAATTTATTATGATGTTGAACCCAGTTGAGAAATTACTTTTTGAAGATTTTGGTTTTGTATCATAAAAATTTGTCTGTTAGCTTCAAAATTTCTTATAATAGGCATCATACCTATGAATTCATTTTGAAGCGATACGTTTGAATATTCGTTATACCCCTGCTTAACCTGCGGATCCATTACAATAGCACCGTCAGCCGAAACCACACCGAGAAAAGCAACATTTTCCAGCTTATTGGTATTTTTGTTAAATACGCTTACAAGCCCTTTGGAATTTATTTTAATATCTGTAAGTTTTTCAGGCACAACAGGCAGCTGAATAGGAGTTCCTGCATTTGAAAGCACCTGTTCATCTTCCAAAGTCAGCAGATTTCCTTCTTTATCAATTTTAAATCTTCCGTCACGTGTAAGTCTTATACCGTCAGCGGTCTGGGTTTGAAAGTATCCTTTATTTGCAAGCGCAATATCCAAAGGATTGTCTGACATAGCAATACGACCGACTTTATCATCAACGGTTTTTGAAAGCCCGTGAACTCCAATCCATTCTGTAAATGAAGATACAACGGGTTCTTCTCTTTGATATCCGATTTTATCAAAGCCTGTAACGTTTTCGTTATGCATTCCGATAAGTTCACTTTGAACATGCATCGCCCTCAGGGATGTTGTTAAGCCTTTTTCGCAATACCTTATTCCACCGTTAATTATCATGACTACCTCTTTTTTCTAATACATTCGGATATTTACATGGTTAATTCAATAAATATTAAATAAATCATCCGTTTGCAGTAGGTGTCATATTTCTTAATGATATTTTTTTTAAAGTCAACAAATAATTTAGAACTACTCAATAATTTCGTATAGGGTTGGAGCTTCCTGAACACTTACATTATTAGCAGGCACTTTCAAAATCTTTGCTGTTACTGCTCTGTTTGCGTATTCAATTCGTATTACATCTCCTTCTTTAACCTGTTTAGCAGGTTTTGCAGGATTGCCGTTAACAAAAACCCTTCCCGTATCAGAAACCTCATTTGCAACAGTTCTTCTTTTTATTAACCGTGAAACCTTTAAAAATTTGTCTAATCTCATATTTTCTCCTTTCTATATATTATAATTTATGTTATAATTTGTCCAGAGGGCTTAAATTAAATGAAAAAAAATATAATTTTAACTTTATTATCATTGTTCTTACTGCAAAGTGCTGTATGGTCTGAAGTTATAAAATTTGCTCAGGTTGCCGATGCTCACTTCATTGCAGGTAACGAATACAGGACACAGGTTTTGGAAGAAGCTGTAGAAAGTATTAACAAAGAAAAAGATATTGCTTTTGTAGTCTTTTCCGGTGATAATATTGATTCTCCTAAAACATATTATCTTCCTGATTTTGTTAAAATAATTAACAGGCTCAATGTTCCATATTATATTATTATTGGTAATCACGACGTTTATAAAAATAACGGACTTTCAAAAGCCCAATATTTGGAAATCATTAGAGAAAATAATTTTTTCTATAAATATACAAAACCTAATTATGTATTCAAGAAAAACGGTTTTGTATTTATAGTAGTAGACGGCGCAAAAGAAGTAATCCCCGGCACCGGAGGATATTACAAGCAGGACACTCTCAACTGGCTTGACAAACAATTGACTAAACACAAAAAAAGCCCTGTTGTAATTTTACAGCATTTTCCCGTAGTTGAGCCGAAAGAATCAAAAACTCATGAGGTTTACCAGAAAGAAAATTACTTAAACATAATTGATAATCACGATAATATAGTATCAGTAATCGCAGGACATTATCACATTAACGGCGAAAAAATGAGAAACGGAGTTTATCATATTTCTTCACCTACATTGTTGAGTACTCCTCCCGTTTACAAAATTATTACTGTAACAACTACAAAGGGATTTTCTCCTATGATTTATACAGAACTCAAGGAAATAGAACTGCCTAAGGAATAGGATTGCATTTTTTTATAAATAATATTATAATTGCTTTAAAAAGTATTAGAGGAAACTAAATATAATGGATGAGACGGGTAACATGATTTTTAATTTGTTTGTAATAGCATTCTTGTTATTTTCAAACGGATTTTTTGTGGCATCAGAATTTGCAATGGTAAAGGTTAGAAAAACAAGGATTGAACAACTTGTTAACGAAGGCAACCATAATGCTAAAATTGCTCTTGAAGCAATAAAAGATTTAGATAAGTTTATTGCAGCCGTCCAGCTTGGTGTTACTATTTCAAGTATCGGTTTAGGTTGGGTTGGAGAAGGCACACTTGCACATTTAATCGAACCGGTTTTTGCATACTTACCCGGCATAAGTCAGACAATTGCTACTCATACAGTGTCTGTGTCAATAGCATTTGCTCTTATTACTTTCTTCCATGTAGTTATAGGCGAACTTATTCCTAAATCAATTGCGCTTGAATTTACGGAAAAAACAGCTCTTGTTGTTGCAAAACCAATGCAAATAATTACATTTATATTTAACCCTTTTATCTGGATGCTTAACGGTTTTGGAAATTTGGTTTTAAAAGCATTCAATATCCCACATACTCATAAAGGTTCTCTTGTTCATTCAACAGAAGAACTTGATATGCTTGTTAATGCAAGCTATAACGGCGGCGTATTAAACGAAACAGAAAAAGAAATGCTTCATAACGTATTCAAATTTTCGGATTTGACTGCAAAACAGGTTATGATACCTAGAACCGACATGGTTTGTATTCCTATTGATATGCCTATGGAAGAATTAAATAAACTTGCAGCAGAAAATCAATATACAAGATATCCTGTTTATGAAGATGACATCGACCACATAACAGGTCTTGTTCATGTTAAAGATTTATATTCACTTTCAATAAAAGATGAAGTTTGTCCTATCGCAAAAATTCAGCGTGAAGTTTTAATGGTGCCTGAAACAATAACTATGGACAACCTTGTTTTGGAATTCAAAAAACGCAAAGGACAAATGGCTATTGTTATTGATGAATTCGGCGGCACATCAGGTCTTATTACACTTGAAGATGTCTTAGAAGAAATCTTCGGTGAAGTACAGGATGAATTTGATGAAGAAGAAGAATGCGATATAAAAGAAGTTGCCCCTAACACATATTTGGCAAACTCTATGATGAGAGTTGACGAATTTGCGGAATTCTTCCAAATTGATGAAAAAGAAATTGATGACGAAGACATTGATACAATAGGCGGTCTTGTAGTCAAACTTTTAGGCAGACTTGCAGAAGTCAATGATACTGTAAGTATAAACAATATAACATTTGTTGTTAAAGAAGTCGACGGTGCAAGAATTACTAAACTTGAAATTATTAAAACAATTGCAGAGCCTTCACCCGAAGAAGTTGAACAGCAAAATTAAAGCATGCTCTGTACACCACAAACTTTAGTAAAATTAAAACAATTCCTCTTTTTAAATGATGCAGCTAATCCTATATTGTATAGAATAGATATGTAAGATATTTGAACAATATTTGGGAAGTTTAATGAGTCAAAGTTTTGATTTTACATCGTATAACAACATAAAAAGACTTGCGGAAGATGAGCTTGAAACACTTTGGCATGAGTATTTTAAGGACAAAACAAATAAAACCGTCCGTGATACTTTAATTGTTCAGTACATTTATCTTATCAGATATGTTGTCGGACGTGTAAAAGTAACCCTTCCTGCTACAATATCAATCGAAGATATTGCAGGATACGGTGTTGAAGGACTTATTAACGCTATTGAAAGATACTCGCCTCAAAAGAATACACGATTTGAAACTTATGCTCTTATAAGAATTAGAGGAGCTATATTAGACAGAATTCGTGCACAGGATTTCTTGCCGAGAAGCGTAAGAAAGAAAATAAAAGATATTAAAGCTGCACAGGAATACCTGAAACAAGAATTAGGCAGAATGCCGACCACTTCAGAAGTTGCAAATTATCTTCAAATGGATCCGGATAAAGTATCTCAAATTATGTCTGAAGATATGACTATAACCTCGATTTATGAAAAACGTGGCAGTACTGATGACAGTATTGAAATCATAGACACAATAGAAGATACAGGAAAACTTACTCCTCAAGAACATGCAGAAGAAAAAAATGTTAAGCATGAACTTGAAAGAGCTTTGCAAAGACTGCCAGAACGTGAACGTATCATAATGGTTCTTTACTATCAGGAAAACATGACACTTAAAGAAATCGGTGAAACAATAAGCATGTCAGAATCACGAGTTTGTCAGCTTCATGCTCAGGGTATTATGAAATTGAAAAATATCTTAAGCGAAAACAGAACATCACGACTTCGCCAAAGCATTATCGCATAGCTTCATATTCTAGTATTACAAAATCAATTCTGCTGTCCATACCGTTCTTAGGTGCCACATTATCCCTGAAAGGCATATATTCCCCGTAGCCGAGAGCAAAAAGCTTGTCTGCAGGTATTTTACAGTATGCAGACATATACTGAACAATATTTCCAGCTCTTGCAATAGAAAGCTCCCAGTTTTCCCTGTAATAGCTGTTGGTTAAATCATTGTCTTCCGTATGGTCTTCTATAATACAGTAGTTAGAAAGCCTGTTCAAAACCACACATATTGTATCAAGTATTATAAGCGAGCTTTCTTTTATACGTGCTTCGCCTTCGTTAAAAAACATTTTTTCATCCACACTTATAATCAATCCACGTGGAACTTTTGTAAACATAATTCCTTTTTGTGGAGGAATATAAGTTTTGAACATAGTTTCCAGTCTGTCAACATTCGGCTGGTATGAAATAAATAAACTTCTTACCTCATAATCATAAGAACCGGAACAAAATATTGCTGCTAAGATTAAAAAAATTATTATAATCCGATTTTTCAAAACCGCCTCCTAACAATTATTTATCGTTTCTTAGCGGTTCTCTATTACCTGATAAGGTTATGGCTTTAATATAACGGTAACTGATTTTTCATTAAAATATTTATTTGCACAATCCATTATATCCTGAGGAGTAACTTTTTTAATTCTTTCTTTTGCGCTTTCCTGAAAATCAAAACCAAAACCGTTAATACCGTAATGAGCAAGCCAGTTTGCCTGTTGGGAATTAGTTTCTCCTATAAATGCCCATTTGCCGAAGATGTTATTTTTTGCATTTTCAAGTTCCTCTTCGCTGACTAACACATTTTTAATCTTTTGAATTTCTTCGTCAAAACCTTTTAGTGATACATCAATATTTTTAGGTTCAGTCGCAATGTAAATGGAAAAATTCGCTGCAAGCTTTGCAATATCATAAGAACTTCTAACCACATAAGCCAGACCTTTTTTATCACGAAGTTCCAGAAACAATCTTGAAGATAACCCGCTTGCGCCTAAGATAATGTTTAAAAGAGCCAGAGCAGGGTAATCATCACTGTTTGCAGTATCAGCAATCCAGCCTTTAATTATATGCGCCTGATTCATATCAGGTTTTGTAATTTCAATGTTCTTCTCATTATCAAGAACAGGTTTTCTCAAATCTGGAAGTTCTTTAACAGAAGGTGCAATATCACCAAAAGCTTTATCTAACTGATTGAAGACATCATCATATTCCAAATCGCCGACAAATGCCGCAACTTTTTTACTGTCATTAACTATAGTTTTATATGCATTAACAACATCTTCTTTCTTTAAGTTGTTAAGATTTTCCAATATTACAGTGTTTGTATAGCCGTAATTATGACCTTCATAAATATTTTTGTAGTAACCGTCTATGACTTTTGCACGAGGAGAATCGAGCTCCGCAACAATTTCACCTTCAAGTTTTGCTCTTTCTTTATCAAAATCATCAAATGTCGTATTTTTTATTATATCCTCAAAAATCTCAAGAGCCTTTGAAAAATCTTCATTTAAACAAACAAACTTAAACTTTATATAATCAAGCTTTAATTCAGAAGAAAATTCAATAGCATATTTGTCAAGTTCTTCTGACAATTGCTGAGCAGTACGATTTTTAGTACCTTGCATAAAAAGTCTTACCATCAAAGAATAAACACCGGGTTCAGGCAGCGGATTATTCAAAGAAAAATTCAAATAAAACGCAACACGTGGCGTATTGGAATTCTTTTTATAAGCAAATTCAATATTATTTTTCAAACAAGTAACTTTAGTATCCATACAACTCTCCTCTGTTAGGAAGTTTAGCACAATTATTGTAAAAATACAAATATTCTTATGCTATTACAGCTTGTAATTACAATATATTTAAAATATAATTAGTTTATGGAAATAAAGAAAATTAAATTGAGAGACTTTGAAATCGGCGCAGATAAATTAACAATTCTTGCCGGACCCTGTGCAGCTGAAAATCAGGAAGTTTTAAACGAAACAGCGCAAGGCTTAAAAGAAATTACACAAAAACTGGGTATAAACTACGTATTTAAATCATCTTTTGATAAAGCTAACCGTTCATCTTTAGACACATTTCGTGGTCCCGGAATGGAAAAAGGGCTTGAAATGCTTGCAGAAGTAAAATCAAAATTTGATTTGCCTATCGTTACCGATATTCATTTACCATCGCAGGCTGAACCTGTAAGCAAAGTTGCGGATATTTTACAAATTCCGGCATTTCTTTGCAGACAGACTGATTTGCTTGCAGCAGCCGCAAAAACAGGCAGAATTATAAATATTAAAAAAGGACAATTTTTAGCTCCGGAACAAATGGCGCCGCTGGTAAAAAAAGTAGAAGACTGCGGAAATCATCAAATTCTTCTGACAGACAGAGGATGTTCGTTCGGCTATAACAATCTTGTAGTGGATTTTAGAGCTATTCCAATAATGCAAAGCATTGGCTATCCGGTAGTGTTTGATGCTACACACAGCGTACAGCTTCCGGGTGCTCAAGGTACATGCTCAGGCGGTGACAGAAGATTTGTTGCTCCACTTGCAAAAGCAGCTATGGCAGCAGGTGCAAATGTTCTCTTCTTTGAAGTACATCCTGATCCCGACAAAGCTAAATGCGACGGTCCTAATATGGTTCCCCTGGATAAAGCCGAAGAACTGTTTAGAATTTGCAGGGATATTTTTGAACTGGTGAGAAGATAATGATTTCACTCAAAATTAATCGGAGAACTTTAAAATGACTGTCAGTACGGTGAAAAAATTTATAGCAGGTCAATTAGAAAATAATATGTATCTTGTAATGGATGAGAGAACAAAAAAAGCAGTATTAATTGATGCTTCTTCAAACATTCCGGAAATAGCCCAAACCGTAAAAGAACTCGGAGCAGATGTTGAATACATTCTTCTCACACACGGACATTTTGACCATATTATGGGGTTAAATTCCCTTAAACAGACATTGAATGCTCAAGCAGTAATTCATAAAGATGACCTTGTTATCTCTGATAACATTAATGAATTCACACGTCTTTTCGGGCTTCCTGACAGCAATGCTCCAAGTTATGACTTATACATAAAAGACGGTGATATTATTCCTGTCGGAGATATGAAAATTAAAGTCATACATACACCCGGACACACAGAAGGCGGTGTTTGCTATCTTATTGACGATAAATTATTTTCGGGAGATACTTTATTTAGAGAAAGTGTAGGAAGAACTGATTTATTCGGCGGAAGTTTTGAAAAATTATCAGACAGCATTAAAAACAAGCTGTTTAAATTAAACGATAAAATAACAGTTTTTCCCGGACACGGTCCGATTACGACTATAGGTTATGAAAAAAAACATAATGAACTAATTTAAAAATATAGGGAAGAATATGAAACAACAATTAGAAAAAATATATGAATGTGCAATGGCAGACTTGACAAAAGCAGCTTCCATAGCTGATATTGAGGAAATTAGAGGAAAGTATTTAAGCCGTAAAGGTGAATTCAATGAAATTAAAAAGAACCTTAAAAATTTATCTGATGAAGATAAAAGAACAGTAGGTTCACTAGCAAATGAAATTACCCAAAAACTTGAAAATTCTTTAAAAGAAAAACACGAAGAATTCTATAGAAAAGAGCTTAACGAAAAACTTTTAAAAGAAAGAATTGACATTACCTTGCCGGGTAAATATACCCCGACAGGAAAAGTTCATCCATTGACTTCAACAACAAACGAAATTGTTTCTATTTTCCAATCACTTGGATTTTCTGTAATACCGCAAGAACATTCACCGGAAGTTGAAACAGAATACTATAACTTTGATGCCTTGAATGTTCCAAAAGATCACCCCGCACGTGATGTTCAAGATACATTTTACACAGAAATCGCTAAGAATGTAGTTTTAAGAAGCCAAACATCCGGTGCACAAATTCATGCTATGGAAAATCAAAATCCTCCAATCAGAATAATTGCTCCCGGAAAAGTTTACAGAAACGAAAATATAAACGCACGTAAAAATAACTTCTTTCACCAAATAGAAGGATTGTACGTTGACAAAGATATTACATTCGGAGATTTAAAAGGCGTTTTAAACGAATTCATAAGAATATATTTTGGCGAAAGCAGACCAACCCGCTTTAGAAGCAGCTTTTTCCCGTTCACAGAACCGTCTGCGGAAGTAGATGTTCAATGTATAATGTGTCAGGGAAAAGGATGCAGAATATGTTCAGGAACAGGCTGGCTTGAAATTTTGGGCAGCGGAATGGTTGATCCTAACGTATTAAAAGGTGTCGGAATTGATCCTGATATCTATACAGGTTTTGCATTCGGAATGGGTGTTGAAAGACTTGCAATGTTAAAATACGCAGTAGATGACATAAGACTGTTCTTCAATAATGACGAAAGATTTTTAAAACAGTTTTAAAAAGAGCTCCCAATCGGGAGCTCTTTTTTTAGTGTGAATTTACATAATTTATCATTTGGGATACATAACTGCTTGGCATGGTCATTGTCGCAACATATAAAACCTGAAAATTATTCACGTATAGAAAATGGGCTCTCGTTTCCAAAACTTGAGAATATTGTTAAAATAAGTAAAGTGCTTGATGTGGAAATAGCAGAATTGTTTCAGTTTTCACACCTTAACGATTATGATAAAATTTTGAAAGCAATTATTGAAAAATTACAAACTGATAAAGAAACAACAGTTATTACCTATAAATTTTTGAAAAGTCTGGGAAAAATATAACAAAACGCCCTTATTAAATAAGGGCGTTTTTAAAATCGTTAGTAAGTCATTTGCCAGTTATCGTTAAGAATTTTTCCGAAACAACCGTCCACTGATGTGCTCACAATACAATATGTATTATATAATGTATCTCTCTGCTCTTTTGTTAAAGGTGCATTTGTGCCGGTATCAGTCGGACAGTCATCTATCAATCCGTTATTGTATACATACAGCCAGAATAAATCCCTTCCAACAACATTAGGACCTTTTAGACCGTTAATATCTAAAGCAATATTAATAATTTTATTTCCTTCTGGTGAATAAGCAGGTCTTATTGAAGCTCCGTTTGCAAGAACAAAAGATTTATAATCAACAGCCCAAGCTTTTGTTGCTGTGCCATTCATCTTTTTATAAGCATCAGCAAAGCAGCCATCCATACTATCACACTCTTTTATAACTTTAAAGTAAGATCTGATGAATGAATTTATATTATCCTGACTTGAGAACCCTGCTTCTTTTAAGTTTAAGGCATTATTATCTGTTTGATACTGTACAAACGCCTGTGAAAACTCATTATAAACCTTATGCAGCTGGGTTACATAACTCTGGCGCTGGTAATTCTGCATCAATGAAGGTACGGTCATTGCGGAAACTACACCGATAATGCCGAGTGTGACTAAAACCTCCGCTAAGGTAAACGCAGCTTTACGATAACTGTTAGAAATGGCTACGCACGTAGTGCCTTCTGCCAGGGTAAAAGCACTGCTACTGGAGCTTAAAAATCTGCCCCCCCCCAACGTGACTAAATCTTTTCATAAAGTACTCCTTTCTATAATTTTTATAATTATGCAAAACCAATATGGCGGGTCCAGCGGCTTCTTGCTCGTTCGCATTTAACGGGTCTTGACTTTGCCTGCTCGTCATGCTCACGCAAGCCGACTCCGCAAAGTCGTCGCCCTCAGCTCACTTGCGCTACGCTGGTCATAAATTGCTCCTTGTATTAATTATTACTTTATCATTATAACAGTTTTTTGAAAGGTTTTCAAGATATATGGTTATTTATAACTTATTTTACAACCTTATCGAGCCCGTGCGGTTTATCAACATTACGTCCCAAACACTTTGCAATTTCCAATGCCAGCAATTGAACCATTACAACTATACAGAATGATTTTACAACATCGCTTTCGCAGTCAATGTTTATATTGAAATCAGTTTTTATTTTTTCATTTGAACATCCGATAATACATAACGAAGGGCAATAATCATTTTCAATTTTATTTAAATTCTTAATAGCTGTGTAGCCTAGCTCATTAATAGATATATGAACCATAGCAGGTTTATTATTCAAGATTGCAACGTGACCGTGCATAAATTCTCCGAGGATATTTGAATAAACATTTATATAAGATGTTTCTTTAATCTTTAATGATGCCTCTTTTGCAATTGCATAAGAAATGCCGTCAGCAGTGATTACAATATTTTTGAATTTAGACAATGCTTTTGCCATTTCTTTGATTTCATCATGAAGCAGATAAGTTTTTTCAATAAAATTAGGGAGTGATTTCAATTCTTCTATATAAACAGAAATATCCATTCCTCTGTGTGCTGCATACTTCAATACAAGTAAAGTACAGCAGAGCATTTGAGTAGTTAAGGATTTAGTAGCTGCAATGCTTTTTTCTTCTCCGGCACAGCAGTCAATTTTAAAATCTGATGCTTCCCAAATTGTAGAACCTTTTTTGTTTGTAATACAAAGAGTTCTCATACCCAATTCTTTTGCCTTTTTCAGGGCAGAATTTGTGTCGGAAGTTTCACCGGATTGAGTTATAAAAACGTATAAAATATCATTTTCGTGAGGAACCGCAGCCTTAAGCAAAAACTCGCTGGAATAAATAGCTCTTGCTTCAATTCCTGCAACATTTCCGAACAAATCGGCAGCATATCTTGCACAATGGTAAGATGATCCGCTTGCAACTATAACAACTTTTTGAATATCAACAGGAATATCAAACAAAATATAATTGTTATCATTCACATGCGTACGTAATAAGTTACCTAAAACCTCTGCCTGTTCGAAGATCTCCTGTTCCATACTGGATTTTTCTTTTGATTTAAAAAACATTACAGCTCCTCAAATAAATATGTGTTTTAAGTCCTCCCTAAAAGGGAGGACATTTAACTTTTTAACCTAAAATTTCTTTCAATAAATCATTAACGGTTTTCGGATTAGCTCTGCCTTTAGTTTCTTTCATAACCTGACCTACAAAGAAACCTAATAGCTGTGTTTTTCCGCCTTTATAAGCTTCTACCTGATTTGGATTAGCATCAACTACTTTTTGAACAATTTCCTTGATTGCACCCTCATCCGATATTTGGCTCAAGCCTCTGTCTTCAACTATTTTAGAAGCTTTAGTTCCGTCTTTCATCATATCAAGGATAATTTGTTTACCGATATTATTTGAAATTGTATTCTTTTCAATCATAGCGATTAATTCTGCAAGATTTTCAGGAGTCAACTTCGTATCGCAAATTTCGATTTTTTCCTCTTTTAAATATGCTGCAATTTCGCCCATAATAAAGTTAACGGCAATTTTAGGATTTGCGCCTGATTTTAAAACTTCATCAAAGAACAAAGCCAGCCCCATTTGTTCAACAATAACGCAAGCATCGTATTCGCTCAAACCTAAGCTCATATAACGTTCACGTTTAGCTTGAGGCAGTTCAGGCATTTTGTCTTTAATTTCCTGTACCCATTCTCTTGAGATTTTCAGAGGCATCAAGTCGGGTTCAGGGAAATATCTGTAATCGTGTGCATCTTCTTTACCTCTCATTGAGCGGGTTTCACGAGAGTTATCATCCCACAATCTTGTTTCCTGAACAACTTTTCCGCCATCTTCAACAATTTCAATTTGTCTGTCGATTTCATATTCAATCGCTCTTTGAAGTGCTGAAAAACTGTTTACGTTTTTAATTTCGGCACGAGTACCAAATTCTTTAGAACCTTTAGGCATAATAGAGATATTAGCATCACATCTCATAGAGCCTTCTTCAAGGTTACCGTCGCAAACACCGATATAACGAACAATATTTCTAAGTTCTTCCATGTAATTTCTTGCTTCTTCAGAGCTTCTCATATCAGGTTCTGACACGATTTCAAGAAGCGGAGTTCCTGCTCTGTTCAAGTCCACAAGAGAGTAGCTTGAACCGGCAAGTCCGTCTGCACCTGCGTGAACTAATTTTCCTGCATCTTCTTCAAGGTGGGCACGTGTAATCCCAATCCTTTTACCTTTTACATCAATATAGCCGCCTACACATACAGGTTCATCATATTGAGAAATCTGGTAACCTTTTGGAAGGTCAGGATAAAAATACTGTTTTCTGTCAAATTTACATCTTTCAGGGATTTCGCAATTTAAAGCCAAACCTGTCAAAATGCCCATGTTAACAACTTCTTTGTTAAGAACAGGTAAGACACCCGGCATACCCAATGTAATAGGGCTTGTTTGCGAATTAGGTTCGTGACCGAATTCACATCCGTCCGGTGCAAATATTTTTGACTTGGTTTTTAATTGAGCGTGAACTTCCAAGCCTATAACAACTTCATACTTATCTCTTAAATTGTCCATTTTTTCTCCTTATTTATGGGATTATTTTACCATAAACAAAGATTTATAGTAAAGCATAAGATATTTAGTAATCCATTTTCCAGCCGTTCTCCATAATTCTTGCAGCGCAATTGGAGCCTCCGGCATTAGATGGCGGTTTTTCACCCGGTTTCCCGCATTGTCCGGGTGAGTTTCTCCAATAACTTGTACTAGTTTCCCAACCTTCACCGGCAACTGCCTGTGCATAATCCACACTTACAGCAGGATATATATAACCGGATTGAGAAATTACAAACTCAAAAAAATCTCTCCCATACTGGTTTGGCTTTTTAAAACCGTTCACATCAAAAGAAATCCAACCGCATATACTTTTTAATTTAGGGCTTATGGAATTCGGATAATCAGTACATTTTCCATAGCTTAAATAAATCATATACCCGTCAGATGTAATAAACGTATATCCGTCATTAAACCATAATTTAGAAGTAAGTCCGCCTGAAAGATAACGATACTGAATTGCACAAGACGTATCATTAACTTTACACGTTTTTGTTACATTAAAAACTTTTCGAATTTCACGGTCAATATTTTCTACCCATTGAGGATTTTCTGCTTTATAACTATCATCATCACCAAACAACCCTGTGCATCTTAATGCATCAAAATTACCTTCACATCCGTTATTAAGTATCAACTGCTGAAAACCACTGTTAATAACAGTATATCCCTTCTTAAGCCTTGCTGTATATTCTTGTTTTCTGTGATTAGCAATCAACGTCGGAATAGTCAACGCTGCAACTACA
>ERZ779758.28-NODE-28-length-85721-cov-7.32608_pt1 | contig 85721 bp, 95 predicted proteins | sample MGYA00511256_ERZ779758 | MGnify/ENA primary metagenome ERZ779758 (study PRJEB29588, sample SAMEA2162460) | human gut metagenome | biome: human gut; feature: human-associated habitat; material: faeces | place: Denmark | collected 2008/2010 ... | reverse complement strand
TTCTCGTTGTCATTACAGGTGCCATGGCTGCCAACACGATACTCAAGATCAGCATCACAACCATCATCTCGGCAAGAGTGAATGCTGAAATCCTGCCCGTTTGATTGCCTCGAAACGAGTTTTGAAGCGCAGATATACTGCACTTCTTCCTGTGCAAGGCACAGGGTGATAAAATTTTGTTCATACTTTCATTCCTTTATAAATTAAAATATAATATATGTATTATATTTACTATTATTCATTATAAACTATTTTACGATTTTTTCAAGTCTGAAATAAAATTATACTTTATTTATAGTAAAATTTTTTCATGGTTAAAAACGTATATATACATATACCATTTTGCAAATCAAAATGTAAATATTGTTCGTTTATTTCTTTTCCTGAATTAGAGCTTAAAGGTGACTACTTAAAGGCTTTAGAAAAAGAAATAAAACACAACTATAAAGATGAAAAGCTTAATACACTTTATTTCGGGGGTGGAACTCCGTCAGTTCTTACTTCTGAGGAATTTGCAAAACTTATCAGACTTTTTAATATTAATAAGCAAACAGAAGTTACTGCTGAACTTAATCCGGAGAATATCACAATTGATTATTTAACAAGTATTAAGCAATCTGGAATTAATCGACTTAGTTTCGGATGCCAGACATTTAACGATAAAATTCTGAAACAGATAGGAAGAAGACATACTTCACAAGATGTTATAAATGCTGTACAAACTGCACAGGATTGCGGATTTACCAGTATAAACATTGATTTTATATACGGTCTTCCAAACCAGACAATTGATGATTTTGAAAAAGATTTAAAGAAAGCATTAATGCTTGGAATACAGCATATCTCGCTTTACGGACTGAAAATTGATGAAGGCTGTTACTTTTACAAAAATTTTCCTGACAATTTACCTGATGAAGATATGCAGGCAGATATGTATTTGAAAGCTATAGAAATCCTTACTGCGAACAATTTTATACATTATGAAATAAGTAATTTTGCCCAAAAAGGTTATGAGTCTAAGCATAATTTAAATTACTGGGACAACAACAATTATTACGGTTTTGGAGTTGCAGCTCACGGTTATATTGACGGACAGAGGTATTCAAACAAATGCAGCATAAAAAATTATATACAAAATCCGATAGAGCACAAAAACATTCAAACTCTTACACAGCAAGAAATACTGGAAGAAGAAATCTTTTTGGGACTTAGAAAAATGTCAGGCATAAACGTAGATGAAATAAATAAGAAATTTAACATTGATTTCCGTAAAAAGTATGCAGTGACGTTAAATAAGTACATTTCATTAAAGTATCTTTCTGAAACTAACACAGGTTTTAAGCTGTCTGACCAAGGAATACTCATAAGCAACGTCATTTTATCGGAATTTTTGGAATAAAAAAGCCCGCATAATATGCGGGCTTTAATTATATTATTTTTTTATTTTATTTCTTGTCTTCTTCTTTTTTAGGACCTTCGGTTCCTTCTTCTTTCTTAGGACCTTCAGTTCCTTCTTCTTTTTTAGGTCCTTCGGTTTTTTCTTCTTTCTTAGGTCCTTCAGTTCCTTCTTCTTTTTTAGTAACTTCGGTTCCTTCATTTTTCTTAGGAGCCTCAGTTTCAACCGGTTTGTTAGTCTCAGTTTCTACAGGTTTGTTAGGTTCAGGAGTATCACCTTTTGCTTTTAAATCCGCAGCATCATCTGCTTTTTTGCCTCTGATTTTACTCCATAAATTGTCTGCACTTTCACCGATGCTTACGAAGAAGTTTTTAACTTTACCCATAAATCCGATATTACCTGCTTCATCAGGAACAGCCTTAGCTAATTTTCCTTTACCTACCGCAATACCGAGAGCAATGTAAGCTGCTGCCGCTAAACCGACAATAGTTCCTATAATAGCAGGAGCTTTACTTTTCTTTTTAGGTGCTGCACCTTCTTTTTCAAAAGAATCAGCGGGAGCTTCAGCTTGAGGAGCTGCAGCTGTTGTATATTTACCGGGTGAATTTATTAACTCTTGTGCGTTAACGTCACCTCGAAAACTTACATTAGAAACAGAATTAATCATGGAATAAACCTCCTTTATCTACACACATTTTTATCTAATTCGTACCGATATAAAACGACTGATAAATTAATTTTGACTAAAAAAAGTTGCATTTACAATATTTGTTACAAATATTTACATAAAAATTGGAATATTTTTTAACAAAGTGTCATCTTATATGTTAGAGAAGGAGAGAATAAACATGGGTTTTGAACAAGATACTTTAATTTATGTTGAACAGGAAGATAAATCACAAGCCAGTGCAGCTGCAAGAGGATTTGCACAAAAGAGCATACAAAACAGAGCATACATCAATACTTTAGGGGCAAGACTTGCCATGAAATATCTTGCTTCCGAAGACATTAACATCTCAAATATTTATAATATTCACTCGATAAAAAAAATTCTTGAAGAAATTGATGTTTCTGATGTCATGCTTCCTAATATTCATATAGATGTAAGAGTTGTGTTTGATGAAAATGTTATATTTATTCCTAAATCACATTTTGAATACAATCTTGTTCCGGATATTTATCTTGTTTTCAACCTTGCTAAAGATATTTCTCATGTAAAATTCCTAGGTTTCTTTGAACCGAAATTAATAAATAAAAACAATGCAAACAGCGAATATTATTTTATTGAAAAAGAAAAATTAAGCCCTGCTGTTGATTTGAAAAAATATATTGAAAACTTTAAAGGTTCATATCAGGAAAACGTTTCCGAGGATGATTTGGTTAACTCTGAAAGAATTATTATTGCAATGTCGGACAATGATATTACAGAGAATGACAAAAAATATTTAATTAATCAGCTTACCAGAAGCGCCGAGCTCAGAGATAAATTTATCGAATATGAAAACTTTGAAAATTTATCATATCAGGCAATGACTGATCCTATGATTGAAAGAAAACCTGCTCCTGCACAACAGGAATCAATATCACTTGATGATATTTCTGATTTGGAAACAATCGAATCTCCTTCTGATGATATTGAGCAAACAGATGATTTAACAGATCTTGCAGAAGTAGAAAATTCAGAAGAAATTCTTGAACATGCAGAAGAACAAGAACAGAGCGAAACTCCTGCAACTGATGAACTATCAATTTCTGACAATTTTGAAGATTTAGGACTTGAACCTATTGATGATTTCTCAGATTTATCTTTAGACGAAGAAAAAATTGAGACAGAAGAAATTATAACAGACAACAATGAAAACGGCGGTTTCCTTGATACAGCAGCCGAACTTGGCGGAGCAGCAGCACTTACAGCAGGCGCAGCTGCCGCAGCAGAAAGCATATCAGCAATAGAAAGCACAATTGAAGCTGTTGAAACAGGTTCAGAAATTTTAAATGCAGGTATGGAAGTTCTTGATAAAGGAATAGAAATTGCAGATGATTTAATCAGTACCGATGTTTCCACTCCTGAACCTCTATCATTAGACGACGTTGATACTTCTATGCTTGATAATATTGATTACCATGAAGAAGAAATTCAACATGAAACCATTTCATTAAAAGATGTGGAAGTTCCTATGGAAACTGAACACACAGATTTTATTGATAAAATAGACAACAAGATTTCATTAGATGACATTAAACTCGAACCTTTGAATGCCGAACCTGAGAATTTAAATATTGAACAGGAAACCATATCCTTGAAAGATGTTGACACAACAGGTATGGAAATTGAGGATGAAGAATTCCATGAAGAAACAATTTCGCTTGATGATGTTGACACGGGTTCTGTAAGCTTAGGAGCTCCTGAAACTGATTTTGAAGAAAATATTATGTCGTTTGACAATGTAGAAGAACCGGTAGCTTCTGATAATGATGATTTCATGGATGATGTAATGTCATTTGATGATGTGGAAGAACCTGAACAGCCGACAGAAACAGAAGAGATAACAACAGAACCGCTGAACAGTAGTATTGTTGAAGAAGAATTTCCGTCAGAAGACATTGACAGTGTAATTTCAGAACCTCTTGATACTTCTGATATGGAAGATACAGTTGAGGACAACATTGACCTTCCTGAAGAGCAGGAAAACTCAAACTCCGAATCTTTCGGCAAAAACTTATTAAACAATCTTTCACCGGAAAATTTAGATAATATTTCTATTGATGATTTAGGATTAAATGATGATCTGCCTTCTGATATTTCTGATGATATTTCTTCCACTGATTTATTGTCACAAATTGATGATTTGTTAAATTCAGATACCACAAAATCAACATCAAATATAATGGAAGAAAGCGTTCAGCCTCAAGCTCCAAAATCAACAGACGAGGATCTTCCTTCAATTGAAGAATCACTTCTTGATACAGAGATTATACCTGATGAAATTCCTCAAGCTCAAGAAGCTGCACCTTCCATAGATGAACTCATCGAATCGGATTCTGATGATGAAATGCCTGATACTGCTATAGATGAACTGTTGAACTTTGAAGACGACGAAGAACAAAATGATGAAGATAAATTAGGCGTTTTATTTAATGATACTGATACCGGTACAGAAAACGAACCTCCAGTAAGTATGGGTGAATTAAATGAATTAGACGAAAATTCAGCACTTCCGGAAACACCTGTTGTACCAGGGGCTGCATTATATAACAAACCGCAGTTAAATAAGAAAGTAATTATAGTAGCAGCAGCACTCGTAACTGTAATAGCAGCAGCATCAGCCGTAATGCTTTTAAAACCTAAAGGGGACAGTTCAACAGATATTGAACCGCTGTCAAAATCAGCTGAAACAGAAGTTGTTGACGGTCTTTCAACACCTTCAAACGTTGAATCAACCATAGCAACTAATGTTCCCGAATTGGAAAAAATTCCTGTACAGGAAGCACCGAAAGCTAAAACAGTTCAAGCCGCACAGCCTGCAAAAGAGTTAAAAAGTGCAACACCGGCAAGACAAAAACCTGTTTCATCAGAATCATACCTGAACGTTAACAGATTGGTATGGGATGTACCTGATGTACTTTCTTACAGTCCGAAAATGCAAAATTACCTGAGAACAGCAGGAAAGAGTATAAAACTCTCACTATCAGCTGATTTGCTGCTTGCAACCGAGTATGCTTATACAAACCAGGTTAAGGTAAATATTAAATTAAGTAAAGACGGCACTGTACAAGAGGCAAAAATCGCTTCCGGCAGCGGTTCTGACCAAATCGACAAAATTGTGTTACAATCTGTTAAAGATACGTTAAATGTCGTGAAACCGCCTAGCAGTGAGATAAAGACACCTGATTTCAATCTGAGTCTTATCATATACTTTTAATTATGCTATAATGTGGTAGGAACAAGGAAACTAATAAGTGGAATTAGCTCAAGACAAAATAGATTTAATAGAAAAAATCATAAAAAATGACCGGAAATTCGCTAACAACGAAGATTTGTACGATGACTTTTTTAATGAAACCTGCAAACGTTCTTTTCTTATAGTTAAGACAGTCAGTTCTGATGCAACTTTAGAAGCTTATCTTAAAAAGATTGCAACAACTTCAATTCTTAACGTGTTAAAGAATGAAGGCAGATTGAGAAGAACCAAAAGCGGTTATATGTCTACTAAAGAAGTGCCGCTTGAGTCTGCTGTTCAAACAAGTTTACCTGATTTTTCGACAATAGAGGTTACATACGAGCCTGTTACTCTTGAAGACACGCCGGAAGATCTTGTTATAAAAAAAGAAATTTTACAAAAAGTTGTTGACACGGTTTACGCTGTAGATGAAAATGAACCGGAAAAAGATTACTTAAGATTATATGACCTTCGCTACGAAAAAGGTATGACACAGACTGAAATTGCAGAAGAACTTAACTTATCGCAATCCGAGGTTTCTAAAAGATTATTCAAGCTTATGGATAAAGTAAAACAAGCGTTTAACTAGGATCTTTAAAAATGAAATGTCCGATATGTAAAAAAACAATTCCTGACAATACGCTTAAATGCCCTTATTGTAAGGCTCGAACCGGTTTATTATGCAAAAACTGCAATACGGTTAACTCTGTATTTGATTTTACGTGCAAAAAATGCGGTAAGGAAATTCTAAAGCTCTGTCCCAATTGCAGCAGTGTGAATTTCCCTGATGCCGAAAAATGCCGCAAATGCGGTTATTTATTTATTCAGCCTCAAATCGAACCTGATGATGACGAAATAAAAATCGAATACCCTGCTAATTTAATATCTCAGCAAAGCGCAAAAAATATTTTAATCAAAGGGATTTTATCAAACGAAAAAAAAATATATTCTTTAAGCGGAGAAAAAGGCATAGGTAAAAGTCTTGTGCTCAAAGCTATTATGCATGATTTGAAACCCCGTAACTTTTCATGGCTTTACGGCAAATGCACACCGATTACGCAGCTGACCCCCGGCGGTTTAATGCAGGATATTCTGCTGAATATATTTGAGCTTCCCAACTTTTGTCTGAATAATTTACAGTTCAAAAAAGATGCATCGAAGTATTTTAAAAACGAGTTTCCGGAACTGAATAATGAAGAAGTATTTGACCTGATTAATTTTTTGTATCCTCATAGCGAAGGTACATTTGAAGAAATAGTATCGGGAAAAAACAGAACTTTTGCTTTCCTCAATAAAATATTTGATAAAATAACAGGTTCTAATAAATTTATTTTTGTTGTTGATAATTTCGATTTTATCGACGGCTTTTCTTATGAATTTTTGAGCAGATACATAAAAAAAGAAAATGTCTGGAGTGATTTAAAATTCTTATTAATTTATAACGAACCGAAACCTGCAAAAGGATATTTTTATTTTCCTGCAAACAGTGATGAAAACATTTACCTTGACGTGGGAATAGCACCTCTGGAATTCAAGCAGATATCCACTCTTGTGGAGCAGAAAGTAAAAAAAATTGAAGGTTTTCCGGAACTGAATAAATATGAGCTGCGGGAAATATACAAAATAAGCAAAGGAAATCCGTCATATATAAACCACGCTTTAAGCTTATGTTTTGACTGCCAGTTGAGCGACCAGACATTCGAGCTTTCAAAAACATTTAAAGGCGTTCTTGAATACAGATTGGCTCTTCTGGCACATCTTAACCCGCCGGCTTACGATATACTGCTGGGTTCTGCAATAATCGGCGACAAGATAAATATGAACCTTATAAAAGAAATTTTCGGATTAAATGATTCAACATTCAGAGATATCATGATTTATCTTAAGAAAATGGATTATATCACTCCTATAAATGAAATTTTCTGCGAATTCAGCTCTCTGCTTCTGTGGGAAACAATTATTTCTACAGCTAAAAATGATGTAAATTTTATCAAAATCAATAAAAAAATATTCAATCATTTAACAAATTTTACACTAAATTCAACTGCCATACTCGGAATAATTGCCCAAAATTTAAAACAGCCTGAACTTGCGCTTGATACCTGGACAAAAATCACAAGACACGCATCATACGTTGGAGATTTAAACCTTTACGCTATTTCTCAAAAACAATGCCTTGCGTTGATTAATGAACTTGATGAAGCCGAAACCTTAAAAATCCGCTATAATATTTCAGAACGTCTCGGAAAACTTTTGGCGAACTCAAACCCTGTTGATGCAATAGAATACCTTCCTGATGCGATTTCAAATGCACAGGCAATAGGCGACAGTCCGAGAGAAATCGAACTTCTGGCATATCTTGCTTCCTGTTGCAGAAAAACAGGCAACTATTACGGGGAAGTTGAGTGCGTAGATAAAGTTTTAGAAAAAGTAAATCCTGAAAACAGATTAGAAATAGCACTTTTAAAAACAACAAAATTAAACGCATTATTAAACATCGGTAACTGCGGGCAAATTATCAATATGATTGATACAGAAATAATGCCTGCGCTTGATGAATATTTTGCGAAGAACAATAACCCGAATGATACAAAACTTCAATTTATGTATGAAGTATGGCTGAAAACATATTTAGTACTGGCAAATGCACTTGTTCTACAGGGAAATGACAGGTCATTTGAAATTTTGACAATACTGTTTGACATAATTGACAGAAATAACATTCAGGATGAACTTTTTATATGTAAATGCAAGCTTACTCTTGCATTTGCAAACACTGTCAAGGGTGACTTAAAATCATCAGAACAAATGCTTGAAGAAGTATTAAAGTCATATCGTGAAAATGTTATGGATAATGAAACAATCCTCCGTTGGAATTTCATTAACATAATAAACAACTTTATTGTAAAACGCTACGATGGAATGCAGGAAGACTTATTCCAAATAGTAACTTTTGCCAACAACAACGGCGATAACTTTACCAAAAATACTTTAAAAACCCTGCTTGGCAAAATATTTAAAGATAGCAATAACACAAAACAGGCACTTGAGATTTATAATGACCAGATAGCATATTTTTCAAAAGAAAAAATGGCACTTGGAGCTCTTTTAACGTGGTTTTTAATCGCTGATGCGGCACTTGTATCGGAAGGTCCTGAAAACGCTTTGGAAATCGCCTCACAGGCTCTTGAAGTTGCACAAAACCCTAAAATAGACAACTATTATTTTACAATCCTTCTAAAAATGGTTATTGCAAAATGCAGCCTTACAACATCAGATTTTGAAACCGCAAAAATTCATCTTGAAAGTGCAATACTTCTTGCACGGAAATTTAATTTGAAAGACCTTCTTTCAAGACTATATGTTCTGTACGGCAAATATTTTCAGGAAATCGGACTTATAAAATCTGCCCGCCAGCAAGAATACTTGCAAGGTGCACAAAAAATGTATGAAAAAGCAGCAGAAATAATAGCACAAACAAAGAATAAATATGTTTATACAGATTTGCAAAAAGCACAAAACGTCTTAAAATCTTTCTGTAAACTGAATAGTATTGAAATTTAATATTTAAATATCAAAAATAAAAAGTTTATAAAGTTCGATATCCAAAGCCTTAGCTATTGCTCCGACAGTTTCGACAGTGGGCGACTGAACACCACGTTCAATTGAACTGATAGAATTTGTCCCGATATTTGACAATTCTGCAAGTTTTTCTTGAGAAAGCCCTTTTTTCATTCTTTCAATTCTTATTTTTACACCCACTTTATAGGTAATTGTATCTATTTTACTGTTCATATTCACAGTATACCAGTTGACAAATAATTTTCTATACTGTATACTAGGAATGTTCACTGTATACATGGAGAAATAAATGTTAGAGGAAAAAGATTTACAGAAAATGCTGAATATTGTAAAACGTATTCAATTTCAATTGCAATATACTCTTTCGGATTTATATAAATGCGGTTTAGATACTGCCGCAATAGAAAACATGCTCATATCAAATATTCAAGAAGACAACAAAAAAGCTCCCCGTTAAGAGAGCTTTTTAACATATTTATTCGATGTTTCGCATCAATTACTTGCGCAAAGCACCGTCAACAGCTACCGCAACAGCTACTGTAGCACCTACCATAGGGTTGTTGCCCATACCGATAATACCCATCATTTCTACGTGAGCAGGAACTGATGAAGAACCCGCAAATTGAGCATCACCGTGCATTCTTCCCATAGTATCAGTCATACCGTAAGATGCAGGACCTGCTGCAACGTTATCAGGGTGTAATGTACGTCCTGTACCGCCGCCTGATGCTACTGAGAAGTATTTTCTATCGTTTTCAAAACACCATTTTTTGTATGTTCCTGCAACAGGGTGTTGGAAACGTGTCGGGTTAGTTGAGTTACCTGTGATAGAAACATCAACGCCTTCATGAACCATGATTGCAACACCTTCTGATACATCATCAGCACCGTAGCATTTTACTTTTGCTCTTTCTCCGTCAGAGAAAGGAGTTTCTTTAACGATTTTTAATTCGCCTGTTTTGTAATCATATTTTGTTTCAACAGAAGTAAATCCGTTAATTCTTGAGATTACATAAGCAGCATCTTTACCTAAACCGTTCAAGATTACTCTCAAAGGATTTTTTCTAACTTTGTTAGCGTTTCTTGCAATACCGATTGCGCCTTCAGCAGCAGCAAAAGATTCGTGACCTGCTAAGAAACAGAAACATTGTGTTTCTTCTCTCAAAAGCATTGCAGCAAGGTTACCGTGACCGATACCAACTTTTCTTGTATCACCTACTGAACCCGGAATACAAAAAGCTTGTAAACCTTCACCGATTAAGCTTGCAGCTTCAGCAGCATCTTTAGCTTGTTTTTTAAGCGCAATAGCAGCACCTAATGTATAAGCCCATACAGCGTTTTCAAACGCAATAGGCTGAATTCCTTTAACAATTGCATCAACGTCAATACCGTTTGATAAACAAAGTTCACGTGCTTCTTCCAAAGATTTGAAGCCGTATTCGGGAAGAACTTTATTTAATTTTGCTTGACGTCTGTCTTGTCCTTCAAATTTAACTGTCATTTTTATTTCCTCTTAATTTTATTCTACTCTTGGGTCTATCTTCTTAACAGCATCGGCAAATCTTCCGTAAGTACCGATATTTTTTTCTAAAGCTTCTTTAGGGTCAACGCCTTTTTTAACAGCTTCCATCATTTTACCAAGATTTACGAATTTATATCCGATAACTTCATTGTTTTTATCCAAGCCTAATTCAAGAACGTAGCCTTCTGCAACTTCAAGGTATCTAGGACCTTTTTGTTTAGTTGAGAAAATTGTACCTACCTGTGAACGTAAGCCTTTTCCTAAATCTTCCAAACCTGCACCTACAGGAAGTCCGTTATCAGAAAAAGCGGTTTGGGTTCTGCCGTAAACGATTTGCAAGAATAATTCTCTCATTGCAACGTTGATAGCATCACAAACCAAGTCTGTGTTAAGAGCTTCCAAAATAGTTTTGCCCGGAAGAATTTCGCCTGCCATAGCAGCAGAGTGAGTCATACCTGAGCAGCCTAAAGTTTCAACTAAAGCTTCTTGAATGATACCGTCTTTAACATTAAGAGTTAATTTACAAGTACCTTGTTGCGGTGCACAGCATCCGCATCCGTGTGTTAAACCTGAAATTTCTTTAATTTCTTTAACTTTTGTCCAGTCTCCTTCTTGAGGAATAGGAGCCGGTTCACCTTTTACGCCTCTTTTGACGCAACACATTTGTTCTACTTCATGTGTAACTTGTATACGATCCAACATTTTCTATACTCCCTTCGGTTATATACAAGTCTATTGTACGTGCTGAAAAGGCTTAGTCAAGAATTTTGAATGATTGTTAATAATTCATTTCCCAGTTGTCATTTAAGAGTTTGCCGAAGCATCCATGCCAGGTAGCATTATCAGCATTACAGGTTGTGCTAAATAACTCTTCTCTTTTATCCTTATCACCGGGCGCTGTTGTAAGAGCATATTCATCAACTAAACCGTTATTAAATAAGCCAATAATAAAAACATCACGTCCGGCAATGTTAGGTCCCTTCTGACCGTTTATATCAACATCAAAAATTGCAACTCTGCTATTATCTGTAGTACCTGAACTTGATATACCGTAACCAAATGATGCCCCGCTTGCAATAGTTACAAATGCAGGTTGACCTGTGCCAGCACCTATAACTTTTCCTGAAAGTTTTCTGTAACTTGCCGCAAGACAGGGTGTATATGTACTTCCGCAGTCATTTACTACTTTAAAATATGTTTTTACAAAATCCTGAAGTGCTTCATTTGATGTTAAACCTGCTTCACGTAAATTAACGGCATTTTTGTCTGTCATATATTGTTGTGCAGCCTGTTGAAGCTCATTGTAAAACTTATGCATCTGAGTTACATAAGTTTTTTTCTGATGATTTTGCATCAAAGATGGTACGGTCATTGCTGATACAACGCCGATTATGCCGAGTGTAACCAAAACCTCAGCAAGCGTGAATGCCTTACCACAGGAGCTTAAATGGTTGCCCCCCCCCCGAGTGCTACGCACGTAGCCATGTTAATATGGCTTGGTAATAGGTTACCAATACATGCAGAAGCTTTTTTAATAAATCTTTTCATAAATTGCTCCTTTTGTTTTATTAATAAAAAACGGTTTCCTATAATCATTATAGCAAACCGTTTAAAAAATTTCAAGATTACTTTAAAATTTTACCAGTCGGATGAAACAGCCTCATCTTCATCATCCTGCAAAGCTGACAAATCTTTGTGGCTTGCTCCGTCAAAATCCTCCGGAAGCATATCATCATCAGGCCAGATAGTATCTTCATCATATCTTGCAGCGCTCAGATTTAATGCTGCTGTCAAATCAGAATTCGACAAATCAGCTTCGGATAAAATACATCCTGCCATATCAGTATCAGAGAAATTGCAATAAGTCATTTCTGCATAACTGCAATCGGCACCTGTTAACAGAGCATCGGTAAAATCAGATTCAAGAATTCTTGCCCTTGTAAAGTCAACAGATGTCAAATCCGCATTTGTAAAATTCACAAATGAAAGATTGCAATCTGCAAATGAACTCGAATTTAAATCAACATCGGAAAAATCAATTTCTGACAAACTTATCCCTGAAAAATCAACTTCCGATAAATCGACTTCTTCCTGCTCAATTTTCCACTCGTTAAATCTTTCAGGGTTTTTCCTCAATAATTCAATTAATTCTTCTTTAGTATAATCAATCATGTACAATTATCTCCTTTATATAAAATTATTTAATTAAATCTGTCTGCATTGCAAGAAGCACTGCCTGAGTTCTGCTTGTTACTTTCAGCTTTTTGAAAATGCTGTTTAAATGTGTCTTTACAGTTACTTCCTTGACAACAAGTTTTTCTGCTATTTCTTTATTGGAAGCACCTTTTGCTACCATTTGTAAAACATCTTTTTCTCTTGATGTCAACACTTCCAAATTAACTTTTTCAAGCGGTTTGGAAGCCTCCTTCTGCCAGTTGGAACGTCTTAAAACAGCTTCCATCCTCGCAAGAAGATTTGGCAGAATAAACGGTTTAACTATATAATCGTCCGCACCGATTTTCAAACCGGAAACCATTTTTTGTTCCTCATTAACTGCTGTCAGCATAATGACGGGCAAATGTTTTGTTTCTTCATTTGAACGAATAGATTTCAAAGTCTCCCACCCGTTCATATTAGGCATCATAACATCAAGAAGCACAAGGTCAAATTTGTTATCTTTTTTAGCAAGCTCTTTTAGTGCCTGTACTCCGTCACAGGCTGTCTGCACTTCATACCCGTAAAAAGGCAAAGCATCTTTCAAGTATTTAGAATTGTCGTCTACTAATAAAACGTTTGTCAATTCCGACATGTTAAATTCCTTTTTGAAAATTTATTAAACTATCTTATGTTTAAGTGCTTTTAGAGCAGCCTGAAGTCTGTCATCTACTTCTAATTTTTGCAAAATATTTGCAACGTGTGCTTTTGTTGTATTTATACTTATAACAAGAATTTGTGCAATTTCCATATTACTGTATCCTTCTGTCATAAGTTTTAATATCTGAGCCTCACGGGAGGTTAAATCGTAATTTTTTCTGTTATCATCATTATCAAATGTTGGGGAGCTTGCACTCGCTTTTAAGACAATATGTGCAATACTCGGATCAAACCATGCTGCACCGTCCGCAACGGATTGTACAACAGTAATTAATCTCTGGGGATTAATTTCTTTTGAACAGTAAGCGTTTGCGCCTGCTTTTAAACTGTTTAGAACTTCTTTTTCATCATTGTGAGATGTAAGAATTATAATTTTTACATCTTTATTTGACGAACGAATTTTCTGGGTAGCCTCAATACCGTTCATATTGGGCAGCCCCAAATCCATAATTATTAAGTCAATATTATTATTGTTAAAAATTTCAATAGCGGCTTCTGCGGAATCTGCTTCATAAATATTTTCAACGTAATCAACGCCCTCAAATGTTGTTTTGAGTCCAAATCTTGTTAATTCGTGGTCTTCTACGATTAAAATATTTTGTTTCATAAATTCAATTCCTCTTTTGCCGGCTGATAGTTAGGATTTAACAGTAATGACTTTTTGAAGTTGTATACAGCATCTTGTTTAAATCCCTGACTTTTTGCAATCAGTCCTTGATAATAATAATATCTAAAATCATTTTCGTCAATATAATTCGCTACACCTAAATATTTCTTAGCTTCAATAAAATTCTGACGTCCTATTTCAACACGTGCAAGATCAATCCACGCATCTTTGAAATACATATTTACCGCAATAGCTTTTTTAAGATATGTTTCTTCCCTGGTTTTATCTTTTAGCGCAATTTTATAATAAGCAATATAAGCATCAGAGTATGTCTTTAAAATTTTCTCATAAAGTTCATAAGCTTTTTTCTCTTTGCCTAACTGTTCGTAAGTCTGAGCAACTCTTATAGGGCAGATTGAAGAAGCTCTGTCGTTATTCTCGGCATCTTTGTAATATTTTAAAGCTGTTTTGTAATCTTGTTTTCTGTAGCTTAAATCGCCTAAAACAAGGAGTGCTGTTGCGTTATTACTGTCAATCTTATGAGCTTTCTGTGCGCTGTCCAATGCTTTTTCAAAATCATTCATATCATAATAAACACGTGCCATTAGAGCGTAAACATCTTTATTATGGCTTCTTTTAGAAGTCGTTGCTCCCTGCAAAGTCCGGATAGATTTTGCAAGCTCGTTCTCATAATAGTAATAATATCCGAGATGATACATCTTTTGAGCATCATTTTTCTTGGTTTTATACAGAACATACTGCTCTAAAGAATTAACTTTTCTTGTAAAATCGGATGTATATAGTTTTTGGGATTTTATGTAAGCAACGGTTTTTAAAGCATTTTGAGGTTTCTTGCCCTGAGCCTGAATTTCTGCTTTTAATTTTTTGTAATTTAAATTTTGAGGGTTCATCTTAATTGCAGTATCAATATATCTTTCTGCGTTCAGAATATCGTTAGATTTGAGATAACCTAAAGCAGCAACGTAATTTGCGTAGTCAGAATTTGTAATAAGGTTAACATTTTTCACAAGTTCTGATGTTGCTTCACGACTCTGATCGTTGTATACAATATTTGAATAAACTTCGCCTAAATAAACTTCATCATCATTTTTCAGTTTTTTTGACGGAAAGTAAAAACTTTTCACATCACCGACAAGAAAATCAGATAAGTTTCTGTCATCAATTTTGTTTGCAGCCAGATCAGAAAGGTTAAAGAAACCAATATCTGCCATACTTTCAGCCATTCTCATATATGCATAATCGTTAGGCACCATAGTATCAATCAGGATTTTAAAATCCATGTAAGAGGATTTTACATTAGACTGCATAAACCTGTCAAAAGCGATTAAGTATTGGTTATGAATATCATTATGAGTAAGTGTAGCTTTCTTAGGAGGAATAACAACAGTGCTTATAGGAGCTGTCTGCACCTCCAGAGGATTTGCAGGCTGAATACTGTCATAAAGACCTTCCGCAAAAACAGGACTTACGGTAAATGCACCTATTACAAGTATGCTGAGCAAATTTCTCATTAATATAACTACAGACCCTCTCTATTTACTACATTCCCAGAATAATAAAAATTAAACAATTCCGCAATATGTTTTTGCTCATCTGTTGCATTTTCATCATTTATAAAATTATATATATCTTTGAGATTGTAGCGGCTTAACGTTTCACTGTCTTCATCTTTAAAGCAATGATGATTTTCTGTCAAGAACACACGAACCACCTTATCGGCTGATATTTTCAGAAATACGTCTACAAGATTTCCGTCAAAATGTTTATCCTTACCGCTGATTAAAATATCAATAACGTTTTGAATAGGCATTTTGTCACGGTAGTGACGTTTTGATGTAATAGCATCAAAAACATCGGCAACAGCAAGAATTCTTCCGCCGTAAGGAATTTCTTCGCCTTTCAGATGACGGTAATAACCTGAGCCGTCGTATTTTTCGTGGTGTGAACAAGCTATCTCGGTTATTATTTTGAAATCATCAGACACATAAATCTTATCGAGAATATTGTGGGTAATTTGAACGTGTTCCTGAATATGTTTGTATTCTTCATCAGTAAGTTTTCCTTCTTTTTGAAGGACTGAATCTCTGATACCGATTTTTCCGATATCATGAAGCGTTGCAGCTTTTTCAATAAGCTCTTTGAACTTTTCATCACATCCGAGCTCATCAACAATAAGCATAGAATATAGTTTTACCCTGCTTGAATGACCTGCGGTAATCTTGTCACGTGCATCAATAGAGGTTGCAAGAGTATCAATAAAGCATTCAAAAAGTTCTTTTTGTTCCTTATAAAGTTCTTTTTGCTGTTCGAAAAGCTGTGCATTTTCAAGAGCTATTGAGGCACTTCCGCCGATTGCAACAAGCAAGTCTTCATCACCCTTTGTAAAAACGCCTTCTTTTTTGTTAAGAACCTGAAAAGCGCCTATAATCTCCTGATTATTGTTTTTGATAGGCAGGCACAGAATTGAATTTGTTTTATATCCTGTTTCTTTATCAACATCAGGGTTAAACCTGTCATCGTTGTAGGCATCAGGAATATTCAAAGGCTCGCCTGTTTTTACGACATAGCCTGCAAGACCTTTGTCGGCAGGAAATCTGATTTCCTGACTGTCCATACCTAAAGCTACTTTGCTCCAGAGTTCGTTTTTTTCTTTATCCAGCAAAAACACCGTGCATCTGTCTGCCTGAATTGCAATTTTTGTTTCTTCTGCAATTACTTTTAAAAGAATATCAATATCCGTTACCGCACTGATTGAACGTCCGATTTTAACCAGAGAAACAAGCGGATCGCTTTTAACTGGCAGAGTAAAATCCATACCGCTTTTAATCTGTTTAATACGTGTTAAAACATAACCTACAATCGACAGTTCATCACCCGAAATCATAGAAGCATTCTTAGCATTTTCATAATGCAAAAGTGCTGTTTGTTTAGACCCTTCGCCAAATTCTATAGTACCTGATGCGTATTCGTTCACAATTTTTGCCGTATTGTTTTTTGTAAAATCTGCCATATATTGGGCATCATTAAGTATTTTTAAACTTTCTCCGTAATTATTTCTGTTCAATAAATATTTTGCTAACCCCAGAAGGCTGAGTGTAATGGAGATATTTACATCAGACTTTTCTTCACTGTAAGTCTTGTGCAATTCCGTAAAATACCTTATTGCACCTTCATAATCTTTGCTTTCTAATATATCAAGCCCTTTTTTAATACTTTCTGCTGCACACTGAACCATATTCTGCCTTTTCTTAATCCAATAAAATACTCGTACATTTTACAACTGTACATTTTTATTGTACAATATTTTTGCTAATAATACAAATATTTTTATACGGGAGCTTATATAAATGAAAAAGATTACAATACTAATTCCTGTTTTCAACGAAGCCGCTACTCTTGATAAAATCCTTGAGAAGGTTGAAAACGCAAGTTTCTGCGGGTTGGAAAAAGAAATTATTTTAATTGACGACTATTCAACCGACGGCACAAGAGATTTATATTCAAAATATCCTCACAAGGTTATCTACCACGATTACAATCAGGGCAAAGGTGCGGCACTGAGAACAGGGTTAGGCGAAGCAACAGGAGATATTATCGTTATTCAGGATGCTGATTTGGAATATGACCCTGTGGATTACGAACCGCTTGTAAAACTTATTGTTGAGGGGAAAGCGGATGTGGTTTACGGTTCAAGATTGTCAGGCGGCAAACCTTCCCGTTCGTTTATGTTCCACCACCTTTTGGGAAATAAATTCCTGTCGCTTTTAACAAATATTCTTTACGGCTCTACATTAACCGATATGGAAACTTGTTACAAAGCATTCAGAGCTGATTTTATAAAAGGAATACAAATTAAATCAAACAGATTTGATTTTGAACCTGAAATTACTGCTAAAGTATTGAAAAGAGGAGCCAGATTATATGAACTTCCTGTTTCTTACTATGGCAGAGAATTTGCAGAAGGTAAAAAAATTACATGGCGTGACGGAATTCACGCAATAATCGCATTAATTAAATTCAGATTTACGGATTAAGAAAGGAGAATATATGAAAAAAATAATACTGTCTTTATGTATTGCATCTTTATTAACAGCTCCGGCACTTGCCGCAAGCTGGAGTGCAGTTGACAGAACTCCGACTGTAGGAAAACAAATTTTAACAAAAAACAATCTTCCTTCCACAACGAAATTTGTTGTAACTGAAACAGCCGTAACAAACAGCACTTCAAACACAAATAATGAAATCTATGTACAAAAAACCGACCTTGGATACACAGGCAACGATAACGAAGTTGCAGCGGTAATTGCGCAGGAAATCGGGGTAATTATTAATGCAAACGCTTCCAAGAAAAAACTTGTATCAAACATAACTTCTGCAATTGCAGGCAACTTTGTTGATACAAATTTAGAAAACACTGCACTTGTTGCAAATGAATTAACCTTGAACAATATGTCATCAAAAGATCAGATGAATGCAGATATTACAGGCGTTGATTTAATGATTCAGGCAGGATACAATCCGCTTGCAATGATTGTTGTTTTAGGCAAAATGCCGGGTTCAACCGTTGATATTTTGAAAAGCCAGCCTAATAACTTTAAACGTTCAATGTATATCTACGACTATCTTGCTTACAACTACCCGTCTAAAGTTAAAGCAGGATATAACTGTCAGGAATACAAAAATTTCTTAGCATATATTCAACCGACAATTGATGAAAGAAATTCAAGCAAAACAAAACTTGCAAAATTCGAAAAAGAACAAGCCAAGTTGAAAAAAGAAAGAGCAAAACAAATTGCAAAATATAAAGCAACAGGAGGTCTAAACGGCTGGGATGCTTCTTATACAATTTTGAAAAATCTTTCTGAAAGCTCAGAAAATTAATCAATAAAAACCTCCTTTAAAAGGAGGTTTTTTAATAGCTGTACAATAATATAATTAACAATATAAAGTTAAAATAAGGAGCTTTATTATGGAAGATACTTTAGAATATATTAAATGTCCTGCCTGCGGTAAGGAAATGCAAAAAGTGTTAATGCCCGATGCAGGTGTAAATCTTGATGTGTGTCTGGATGGCTGCGGAGGAATATTTTTTGACGGACGTGAATTGAAAAAATTCGATGAACAATCTGAAAGTATTGAAGATTTAAAAAAAGCAATTGAAGGCAAAACTTTTGAAAAAGTTGATGAAAGTCTGACAAGAGTTTGCCCTGTTTGCGGAAACAACATGGTAAAAAATAATGTAAGTATTAAAAAAGAAATCACTATAGACGAATGCTACAATTGCGGCGCAAAATTCTTTGATAACGGCGAACTGACCAAAATGCGTGAACAATATTCAACAGAAGAAGACAGACGTCAGGCTTTTATTTCTGCAACCTATAGAGATATCGGTTCTCAAATAGATGCAATGGAATTTCAAAACAATATGAACTATGCAAAGCGTTCAAAATTTTTAAAAGCATTGGACAAAATCTTTCTGGGAAAATAATTATGGCTGATACACAAGAAACATTAAAATGTCCCGCTTGCTCAAGCGAGATGACAAAAGTTTTTATTGCGGAAAAAGGTATAAATATTGATGTTTGTTCAAACGGCTGCGGAGGAATTTTTTTTGATAACAAAGAAATTCAGGAATTCAGCGGAATGAATGAAGACATATCGGAAATAAAATCCCTGCTTGCAGGTAAGAACTTCATGCCTGTAGACGAAAGGCAGACCCGCAAATGTCCTGTATGCGGAATTAATATGGCAAAAACAAGTGCAATGGGAATAGAAATTGATACATGTTATAAATGCGGAGCAATATTTTTAGATAACGGCGAATTTGAACTTGTAAGAACAAAATTTAAAAAACGCCCAAAAGTAACTCCCGTAGAATATAACCCGAACAGTGACATTGATATTCGTGAATTTTTCAAAGAAGCACAGCAAGAAGAACTTCTAAAAGAAGAAGGATATAGAAGATTAAACAGACTTTCTGTTTTAGGAAGACGTGGCAGAATAAGTTTATTTTCCGTGTTATTTGATTTGTTCCTTTAATTCTTCAAGTTTTTCCACACTTCCGCATTCAAAATAAATTCTCAAAAGCGGCTCTGTTCCGCTCGGACGTACGAGCATCCAGCTTGAATTATCGTCAAAGTAAAGTTTAACTCCGTCTTTTGTATCAATATTTTTAACTTTGAAATTTCCTATTGAAGTTTTATTTTTGTATTCTTCCAAAACTGGCTTAATCTCTTGAATATTTTCCAAATGCCTGTCAATTCTGTCATTATAAAATCTGCATCCGACAAAATCATATAAATCCCTTTGCAATTCAACAAGAGATTTGTTTTCATAAGCCATTGCTTCTAAAATTAAAAGATTTGCAAGAATTCCGTCTTTTTCGGGAATATGACCTTTAATGCTTAAACCTCCGGATTCTTCACCGCCGATAATAGGATTATACATTCTCATAGCTTCACCTACATGTTTGAAACCAACAGCGGTTTCAATCACTTCAACTCCGAGTTTTTCAGCTGTTTTGTTTAACAAAAGACTTGCCCCTACAGTTTTTACAAGCGGACCATCAAAGTTTTTATGTTTTTTCAAATGAATTAAAAGAATTGCAATAATTTCATTAGGCGAAACATATTCTCCGTTTTCGTTTATTACGCCGAACCTGTCAGAGTCCCCGTCATTGGCGAACCCAACTGAATTTGGCACTGATTTGACTTTTTCTATAAGCTCTTTTAAAAATTTGGGTTTAGGCTCAGGCATACCTCCGCCGAAATTGATGTCAGAGAACATGTGCAGGCTGTCAAATTTTATTCCGTGGTTTTCCAATAGTTTATCAAAATAACCGATACTTGCAGCGTAAAGCCCGTCAAAAATTATATTTTTATCAAGCTCCTTAATCTTATTTATATCAACAAGCTTTTCAATATGAGCAAAATAATCAGGCTTGAAATTATATTTTGTAACCTTACCATTCCCCTCTGATTTGAAAGGCATATTCAAATTGTACATAAGCTCATCGGTAATATCCGAAGTCGCAGGTCCTGCATAGTCAGGAATAAATTTTATCCCTAAATACTCGGGTGGATTGTGTGAAGCCGTAAACATAACCGCACAGGCATTCAAAAGTTTTGCACTATAAGCTAATACCGGAGTAGGAAGAACCTTATCGCTGATTAATACATTAAATCCGTAACCGCTAAGCTGTTCTGCTGTTTGCGAAGCAAATTCCAATGCCATATTTCTCGGGTCATAACCCACGATTATCTTTTTATCTAAACCAAAATTATCAAAAACATACTTGCCTATCGCCTTTGTAACCGTTTCAACGTTTTCTTTGTTAAACTCTTTTCCTACAACAGCTCTCCAGCCGTCTGTACCAAACTTAATATCAGCCATAAAAATTTGCCTCGCTTAAATATCTCTGCTATAATCATAATACAAAATATGGAGTAAGCGCAAATGATTAATCTGGAAACTGTAAAAACAATAGCATACTTAGGACCTCAAGCATCTTTCAGTGAAATGGCAAAAGATTATTTCGCAAAAAGATTTAACATAAATGCTTATCCTACACCCCTTCAAACAATCAGACAGGTTGTTGAATACGTAGATGATAATCCTGATGCTTTAGGAGTATTGCCTGTTGAAAATTCTATTGAAGGTACGGTAAGAGAATCTCTTGACAACCTTATGTTTACAAAAAATCCGAATGTAAATATACTTTCTGAATTTTTTATGCCTATTAATCACTGTCTGCTTGCAAGAACAACGGAATTCTCATCAATAACAGGAATTATTTCACACCCGCAGGCACTTGCGCAATGTCAGGATTTTATTCATAATGAAATGCCGTTTAATGTCAATATTATAGAAGCATCAAGTACGGCAGAAGCCGCAAGAAATCTTCAAAATTATAATCTTACATATGCTGCAATCGGAAGTGAAAAAACAGCAGAAACATACAACCTGAACATTCTAAAAAGAAATATAAATGATGACAAAACCAACCAGACCCGATTTGTTTTAATCGGAGATTTTGAAACAAAAACAACAGGTCATGATAAAACATCTCTAGCCTTCTCTACAGAAAACAAACCGGGTGCACTGTTAAAAGTTTTGGAAATATTTATGAAAAACAATATTAACCTTTCATATATTGCATCACGCCCTTCCAAACAAAAATTCGGCGAATATATTTTCATAGTAAACTTTGACGGACATGTACACAGCCCGAATATTTTAAAAACTATTCAGGAAATTCGTGAAAATACAACATTCATAAGATATTTGGGTTCTTATGAAAAAAGCAAAGCTATTGTTCTTCAATCGTAACAAAAGCTATGGCTTTTGATCTGTCGTGTGAAAGACTTAAATTAAACTTCAAGTTTTTATTTAAGTCTTTTAATATTCTTATTTGCGGACATTTGTAAGAATTATGAAAAACTTCAATTTCGTTATACGATACATTTGTAATCTCAAGCGCAGTTAACGCTTTTATAACAGCTTCTTTTGCACAGAAACGTGCAGCATAGTGACTTTCCGGCTTAGAAAAACTACGGCAGTATTCAATTTCGACAGGAGTAAAAACCCTGTCAAGAAAATCATCAGGCTTATCTTTAAATCTGTCTATATCTTCTATATCAACACCTATTGCCATAGAACAATGATAGCACAACATTGACGTATTTTGCAAACACATGTTATAATTGATTATTCAAACGCCCTAATTACATATCATCAAATTAGTCAGAAAGGAAATTTATGACTAATTCTATGATACCCCATTCCTTTATACCGGGAACGAAGGCAAAAGCAAGTGAAGTCAATGAAAACTTCATTTCTTTAGCAAATTTTATAGAACAAAACAAAGCTTTAGCCTCAACTGATATCGAAGATTTAAAAGATACAGTCGATACAAAAGCCGATAAAACCGAAATAATCACGGAACATATAATTACAATAGCAGGTGAAAATTTAGATAATTATAAAACTTATGGGACCTATATTTTCAGTTCAGCTCATACACCTTCCAATGTTCCTGATACAAATTATAATGCTGGAGTTTTACGAGTTCTTGGTGATGAAAATTATGTAATTAAACAAATTTGGTTCTGTGCAGGAAACAATTCACCAATATACACAAGAACATATTACGAATCAACAAAATGGACGTCCTGGACTTCATTGTGCGGATATATAAAAAAAGCTCAATCCGGATACTTAGAACTTGCTAACGGGCTTATTTTACAATGGGGAAGTACAACTGCACAAAGCGTTACTTATCCTAAAGCATTTTCAACTTATGCTTCACCTGTGTTTATGAAATGCGGATACGGCTCCAGCCATGAAAGAAGTGATACCGGTTTTATAACAACAACCCTAACAGGTTTTACGATTGGTACAGGCGGAATATGTTCAAGTATAAGATGGGTAGCACTGGGATATTAAAAAAGGAGTAAAAAATGAAATATTACGGAACAAAAAACAATAAAGATTACGGATTTTATGATGAACAATTCGAAAATTCTATAGAAATTACGGATGAATACTGGACGGAATTACTTGATGCACAATGCGAAGGTAAAATAATTATTCCTTGTGAAAACACTGTAAAAGCAGTTTACGAAAATGAATATTCTTTTATTAATAATGAATGGGTAAAATTATCGGAAGATGAAGCTAAAGCTAAACAGCTGACAATTCAAAATGCCATTCGTTTAGAAGAAATTCAGTCAGAACTTAATGAACTCGATTTGAAAAGAATAAGAGCAATTGCAGAACCTTCTTTAAAAGACGAAGATACCACCTGGCTGGAATACTATAACTCTAAAATTACAGAATTAAGAAATGAATATACAGAACTTTCCAAATAAAATTATTAAGACCGGATAAAAATCCGGTCTTTTATATTTTATTTTAATACTTTTTCTTCCGAAAAATTAAAATATTTCATCATTGAAGAATGAATACCCTTATTTATGCTTAGAGCACCCTTTTTTGCAAACTCGGGATTATGAAAATCCTGATATGTTGTATTAATCACATCATCTATGTGTGTCATAATATGCTCTTTTATCAAAAGTGCATAAGGTACTTCTTTAGATTTTATATATGTATCTTCCACAGGTAATAAATCACCTGGAGTTTTTGAAATCCTGTCTGTTATATTTGCAATAAAATCATATATAGGAAGAGTTACTCTGTTTTTGGGAAGAACAATACCGTTAAAAGAAAAAGCTTTTTTGCCCAGCATTTTTGCATTAAAATAAAAGATATTTACAAAATCAGGATTTAAAGGATTTGTTAAATCAATGTTATGCTCTTTTTTGTACTTACCGATAAGACTGCGAAGTTTTGTCAAATCCTGACCTGCCGCATCATTTGTAAGTTCAACGTTCAAAAACCTCTGCACTACACAATTAGGACTTGCACCGCCGTATAAATCTTTTGCATAACTTAAATTTTTAAATCCGGTAAATGAAATTTTATCCATAATTACACCGCCCCAAAATATTTGTTCATAATATTCTGAATAAAATCATTTACCTGCTGCGCACTGATTTTCACTTTATCTTTTTTAAAAAAATTATTAAACAGATTTAACCTGCTTTCATTTTGAGAAATATTATCAGTCAGCCTTACACCGTAAATTAAGCTGTAGTCGGCAACAAAATCTTTATAATCTTCATTAACTACAAAATTTTTATCGGGCATACCTGCAATTCTTTTGGAAACTTTTGCCAGATAAGTAAAAATCGGAAGATTTTTATCATTTACATCTACTTGTTTTCCGTTCAAATATAAAGCATTTGAAGTCTGCCCCCCCCCCGACATGCACTCGATATTTATAATCTCACCCGAAATATTGTTTCTAAATTCATTGAAATCAGGGGTGACTTTATTAATTACGGATTTAAATTCTGCTAAATCTTTTCCGTTAATATCATCTGATAAAACAAGCGAAATACTTTTTGAAAATGTGTTTCGCTGCCTTTGAAATTCACAACATCCTATATTTCTTAGTCCTGTAAAATTTATATTATTTATCTTATCCATATCATCAAAAAAACACATAAAAAAATTTTTTGCGCATGATATAATAAATTTAAACGAATATTAAGTTGGAGAAAAGATTATGACAGAAATAAGACAGGAATTTATAGAACAGGCAGCGCACTTAACACGTAACGCAGAAGTATTACCCGGCGGCATAGAAGAATTAGCAATAAAATTACAGCACTCACACGATACAAATACACCGCTGAGAGTTAAACTCGGAATGGATCCTACAAGACCAGACCTGCATTTAGGCCACACTGTTGTAATGAGAAAGTTAAGAGAATTCCAAAATCTCGGACATAAAATTGTTCTTATTGTCGGCGGTGCAACCGCAATGGTAGGAGATCCTTCAGGAAAATCAGAAACACGCCCTGCTTTGACTAAAGAACAGGTTGCCGAAAATGCTCAATCTTATTTCGATCAAATGTCAAAAGTATTGGATGTATCAAGTGCAGAAGTTGTAAACAATGCCGACTGGCTTCATAAAATGTCATTTACGGATTTGTTAAAGCTTGCTGCTCAGGTTACCGTTGCACAAATGATGACACGTGATGATTTTGCTAAACGCTATGCAGAAGGAAAACCTATTGCAATACACGAATTTTTCTATCCGTTGATGCAGGCATACGATTCTGTGGAAATAGATTCTGATATCGAACTGGGCGGAACTGACCAGAGATTTAACACTCTTTTGGGACGTGACATTCAAGCAGCTTACGGCAAAAAATATCCTCAGCTTGTAATGCTTTTACCGCTACTGGAAGGAACAGACGGTGTTGTAAAAATGTCAAAAACATACCCTGAACACTGCATTTCATTAACCGATTCCGAATTCGATATGTTCGGAAAGTTAATGAGCATTCCTGACAATATGATTTCAAGATACTACAGTCTTTTAACGGATGTTTCCAAAGATGAGCTTGAAGCAATTGATAAACAAATTGCTGATGCATCTATTAATCCTCGTGATATTAAAATGAAATTGGCATATACAGTTACTGCGGAATATCACGGTGAAGACGGTGCAAAAAGAGGTCAGGATGCTTTCATTAACATTGTATCAAACAAAGGAATTCCTGATGATATTGAGGAAGTTTCAGGAATGAACGGTAAATGTATTCTCGATGTACTTGTAGAATTAAAGTTCACTGCAAGCAAAGGTGAAGCTAAACGCTTAATTCAAGGCGGCGGTGTAAAAGCAGACGGTGAAAAAATTACCGATATGGCTTATACATTTAACTTTGATGACAGCGTAGTATTACAAGCAGGTAAACGTAAATTTGCTAAGTTAGTATAGGTAAAAATGTTTAAAATACTTGCACGGGGCATAAGAAAAGTAAAAGAAGACATTCAGGTAATCTATGACAAAGACCCGGCTGCCGATAATATTTTGGAAGTCATTCTTTGTTATCCGGGATTGCATGCACTTATAGCCTACAGATTTGCACACAGGCTTTATAAGTGGCATATACCTTTAATCCCGAGAATTATATCTTACATAACAAGAATAATAACAGGTATAGAAATTCACCCTGCAGCAAAAATCGGCAGAAGATTTTTCATTGACCACGGTGAAGGAGTTGTAATAGGCGCAACCACAGTAATAGGCGACGATGTTCTGATATACCAGCAGGTTACACTGGGCGGAACAGGAAAAGAGCACGGCAAACGCCACCCGACACTGGGACATGGAGTAATTGTGGGTGCAGGAGCAAAAGTTCTTGGCAACATAACCCTTGGTGACTATGTGCGTGTAGGAGCCGGCTCGGTTGTGGTTGAAGATGTTCCCGAGTATTCTACAGTTGTAGGTATTCCGGGCAGAGTTGTACACAGAAAAATTAAAGACCAAAACGGAGTTCTGATGCACAACAGAATACCTGATCCTATAAAATGCGAACTTAACCGACTTAAATATGAAGTTCAGGAATTAAAAGAAAAACTGGAAAAAAAAAGTTAAATCAATAGAGAGGATAAAAACATGTATCACGTTTACACAGAAAAAAATCATTCCGAATTTTCTAGAACCTTAATTACCGAAACAAAAGATTATGATATTGCAATAGAAAAAGCTGAAAAGGCTATTGAAGGTAAACCTGAATTAAGTTACATAATTGAGCAGACTGACGGAAGCATGAACAGCTACGGCGACTTAATCGCAACAGTTGTTGCAAGAAGCGACGAGTGAGCTGAGCGGATTTGCGGACGGACAACGTCCGGATAGCGAACGGATTGAGCCGTTTCGCCATACAGGCTAATAGGCGAAACTCCGTGAGCGAGAAGCAAATCCAAGACGGGCAGCAGGGATTTGTTGGCTTGCAACAGCAAGACAAGCAGGCAAAGACTAGACCCGTTAAATGCGAACGAGTAAGAAGCGACGATTAGTTTCTGAAATAGTGACTTGCATACTTATCATAAGCAATTTCATATTCATCAAAGCCTGTCGGCTTAATTAGAACTTTTGCGGGTTTATTATCTTCAAAAATTACTGTATGACTTTCTTTCAAAGTCTTATCTTTTGTTACTGCACGCATGCCGTCGACTTCAAAATTGCAATCATATATTTTTACTTCTTCAAGTCCGTTAGGACCAAATGTTGAATGAACTTTTTTATTATTTGCAATATCTTTTATACTTTCAGATAAGATTTTGTCATCATTTCCGTAAGTACGATATGAAGTTTTCATAATCTTGCCATTTTTAGATATTTTTTCGCTGACGGCTTTTCCGTTTAGCAGAGGAATGTAAACAAAATTTGTAGTAATACCGTTATTAGCAGCTATCTCAATAATTCTACCCTGTCTGTCATACTTGTTATTAATTATCTGATATCCGCCGTTGTTAAGAGTTTTCAAATCATAGATGACTTTTCCGTTTTTATCAACACGGGTATATGCAAGTAAATTATTATTTTTATCATATAAAACTTCTCTGTGAAGTTTTCCGTTTTTGTCATAATATCTTGAAACGTTCAAACCGTCTTGAAACGAATCTACACGTTTAGTGCCGTTTTTTGCGGCAGTAACGGTTTCACCTGTTTTAGGGAACTTAGGTGTATTTTTTTCAAGCGCTTTAACTGCTCTCAGCTCAGACGGTATAACTTCTGCTGTTTTCAGTTTTCTTCCTCTTAACCATAACAAAATTCCTGCCCCTGTAAGAATTGCACCTGCTCCTGCAAGCCAGAGCGCCAATCTTGTTTTATTCTTATTTGCTTTGTTTTTGTTTGAAAGTTCAACTGTATCCGAAGGCAACTCAAGCTTAGGCAAAACCACCGCAGGTTTTATTTCTGCTGGCTGCACATTTTGACTATTAACTCCTGGTATAGATGTAGTTACTTGTTGAACCATAATTTTCCCTTATCATAATAAAAACATAAAAAAATATAAATTTGCTAGATGTATAATAACATGTTTATTTATGTTAAAATTACCTTGTTAAATAAGGAGTAAAAATGAAAGCTGTAGTATTTGATGAAGGATTAAAATTAGTAAACGATTACGAAAAACCTGTGCCGAAAAAAGGAGAAGCACTTGTTCGTGTAACTCTTGCAGGAATATGTAACACAGACTACGAAATAACAAAAGGCTATATGGGTTATAAAGGAATTTTAGGACATGAAGCCGTTGGAATTGTTGAAGAAATTAATGATGAAGACCAATCCCTTTTAGGCAAACGTGTTGTATCTGAAATAAGCTACGGATGTAAAGACCCGAACTGTTCATACTGTGCAGAAAAAATGTACCGTCACTGCCCTGACAGGCATACATTAGGGATTTGGAGAAAAGACGGGTGTTTTGCACAATATTTTACAATGCCTTTAGAGGTTCTTTTTGAAGTTCCAGACAATGTAACCGACGAACAGGCTCTTTTTGTAGAACCGCTTGCAGCGGCATGCGAAATAACCGAGCAATTACATATTAAACCTTTTGAAAAAGTGATTGTGCTCGGCGACGGCAAACTCGGTTTGATTACGGCATTGACACTTAATGCTCAAAACTTTGATGTAACTCTTGTGGGCAAACATCAAAATAAACTTGATATTGCAAAAGCCCAAGGGGTAAAAACTTCACTGCTGCAAGACTTTGCTATAGAAAAAAAATATGACGTTGTAGTTGAAGCTACAGGTTCTGTTTCAGGTTTTGAAACTTCTTTGGCACTTACAAAGCCACGTGGCGTTCTTGTATTAAAAAGTACGGTTGCAGCATCAAAAGAATTCAATCTTGCTCCAATAGTAATTGATGAAATTACGGTTTTAGGCTCAAGATGCGGTCAGTTCCCTGCTGCATTAAGGCTTTTAAAATCAGAAAAAATAGACTTTACACCTCTGATTTCAGCAAGATATAAAGCCGATGATGCCATAGAAGCTTTTGAAAAAAATAAAGAAAAAGATGTTTTAAAAGTTTTATTAGAATTTTAATTAAAAGACCGATTATAAATCGGTCTTTTTTTGTATTAATAATTCATTTCCCAGCCGTCGTTTATAATTTTCCCGAGACATCCGAACCAGCCAGTGGTTTCATTGTTAATGCACCACTTTGTAAATGCTTCTTCACGTTGTGCAGCCGTAAACGGAGGTAATGATGCATCTATATAATCATCGACAACTCCATTATTATATATTACAAAAGCAAACGTATCACGTCCGATTATATTCGGACCTTTTTTGCCGTTAATATCCATGTTTATTTGTAGACCGTAGCTTGCAGGATAAAAGGCAATTGACATTCCATCCGCAAGAACATAATAGTTAAATATTTCAGATTCAAAAAGTCCTACCTTAGTTCCGTCGAGCTTCTTGTATTCCCCAACGGCAAAACAGTCAGTTCCGTCAGTACTGCAATCCTGAATAACTTTGAAGTAAGTTTTTACAAACACGTCAATATCAGCCTGTGTAGTTATTCCGGCTTCTTTTAAACTGAGAGCATTTCTATCTGTCAAAACTTGCAAAGCCGCTTGCGAGCACAGATTGTATACTTTATGAAGCTGGGTAACGTAAGATTTTTTTTGATGATTTTGAATTAAGGAAGGCACGGTCATTGCTGATACAACTCCGATAATTCCTAAAGTGACCAAAACTTCCGCCAAGGTAAACGCACAACGACGAATACCAAACGTATCCCCCTTCTTTTCGATACTCAATCGAAAAGCGGGGTCCCTGTGCGTAGCACCTCCGGCAAGCGTAAAACCCTTAATACAGGAGCTTAAACGGTTGCCCCCCCCCCAACATGACTTAATCTTTTCATAAATTGCTCCTTTCTATAATTTTTAATATTTATGTAAAACCCGATGTGACGGGTCCAGCGGCTACGCTGGTTATATATCTAATTATAAACTATTCTTAAAACTTTTCAACCTTTACGTTTATTTAAAATATTTGCTTAAAACTTTTGTTTAAATTATCATTACTATTATGGCAACGGAAGTTTTAGAAAAAAATACTGAGCAGCAATCAAAAGTAACTTTACTCGATAAATACATCTTAAGACAGGTTATTGAAATGTTTATCATGGGTGTGTGCGTATTTACATCAATCATTTTTGCTTCCGATACATTCATTACTCTGATTAAACAAATTTCCTTATTCGGAATACCGTTTAATGTTGCATTAATGATGATTGTATTGAATTTGCCGCAAGTTATTGTAATGACAATTCCTATGGGTGTTTTGCTCGCTACCGTTATGACACTCAACGGTTTGAGTTTGAAATCGGAAATCACTGTTATGAGAGCCTGCGGAATTGGCTTGAACAGAATTGCAAAACCTATTTTTATCTTCGCACTTGTAATGTCTGTGTGCAGTTTTATTATAAATGAAAGTATTGTTCCTATAATGACTAAACAATCAAAAGATTTAGCGTTATGGGCTCTCGGACAAAAAAATATTCCAGAAGGTAAACAAAATTTCGTATTCAAAGAGCTTAACGACGGCGGAAGTATAAAAAGACTTTTCTATGTAGGATATTGCGAAAACAAAGTTCTGCATAATATTACGGTGCTTGATACTGCTAAAGAAGGAACAATACAAATTCTTCAGGCAGACGAGGGCAAAACTTCTCCTGAGGGTTGGGATTTTGAAAAAGGTGCTGTTTACACAGTAGGAAATGACGGAAAAATCTTAAACACAGCTCTGTTTGATAAATTTATCGTTAAATTCGGTCTTGATATGTCAAAAGAGTTAAACAAAAACGTTGCAAAAGAAATGAATTTTTCAAAACTAATTAATTACATTAATCATAACAAAATCAGCGATGAGCAGAAAAACATTATATATATTGAATTGTATGACAAACTTGCTCTGCCTCTGACTACAATTGCGCTTGTGCTAATCGGTGTGCCTCTGGCTATTACTCCGCCGAGGGTACGTTATAACAGAGGATTTTTATTCAGTATTCTGATTATTTTTGCATACTACCTCATAAGAGCATTATCAATATCTTTTGGTGAAGCAGGAACTTTACAACCGTTTCTGGCAGCGTGGATGCCGAATATTGTTCTTACATTAGTTGGTGTATTGTTATATTACAAAAAAGTTTATACAATAGAGTAACAAAAATTCTGCTTTACAAATTTTAGGACAATTGAAATGAACCTTTTTCAAAATAATATAAAAAGATTAAACGATTATGATTTGAATATTTTGAATGATAATTCATTCAAAGATTTGGATGATAAAACTTTGCAGCTGGAATGTTTGATAGCAGAAAAGGAAGAAGCACTTGATGCTTTAAACATGAAAATTAAAGGTGCTGAATTAATAGGCAAACTTCTTGATGTAATGGATTTGAAAATTAAAGCCAAACAACTTGAGAACGAAATTGCAGACCTGAAGTGCGAATATTCAAAACGAAATCTTGCTGAAAGATTAACTGACACAATCACATCAAAAAGACCTAAGGCAAAACTCTCACCTATAAGAAGATTAGCCCGTTTTGTTTCAAGAAAAATTATTGCAAGAATGTCTAAAAAAGTTAAATCCATAATGGATTTAGGCGACTCACTTGACACTTTGACAAGCATAAATGAAAACGTTGATGAGCTTATTGCAATGAAAGTTCCTTACGGTGAAACAAAAGCTAATTACGAAAAATTAACAAACTATCTTTACCGTGCAAACAGAATTCATTCTCAGATAAACAAGAAAATGCAAAGATTGTAATTAGTCTTTAAATACTATTTTTGCAAGTTTTTCAAACGGTTTTAAAAACGGTATGTAAGTTGCAATTATATCCAACCCGACTATTATGACAGGTATTGCAAGTCCGAACAATAAAATAGAGCTTATTAAAACCGAAAACAATAAATCTGCCCAGTAATCAGACTTTGCAAATGTGCTTACATAATCACGTAACTCATAAATTGTTAATTTATCTTCTTTTAAAAATATATTAAAATCTGAAACAGCTTCTTTATAATATCTATATTCATCGTCAAAATTTTTATCAGCAGGATAGTATTCAAAATCGCTGCTTACATAAACAGGGAAAGTATCAACCTTTCCATGATTGTTATAATTTAAATAAAAATAATAATTATAACAATCATGAGTGCCTGTATTGTATCTTCTCGAATTTCTTTTTTGTCGAAGCCTTTCTTCCAAATTTGCATTGATTACAGTATTTAAAGGAATGCTTCTAAAAAACTCATGACCAAAAATATTTTGGTAAGTAGCAGTACAAATATATTTGTTTTTATTACATATAAAATTGGCTTTACCGGGATATTCTTCATACCACATTATTAATATAGCAAAAATCAATGATACAATAATCGCAAAAAATATATAACCTTTTTTCATACTCTAAACCTCTGTTTAAAAATATATCATACAACCGGAATTTTGCATAATACTTTTAATGTATTTATCTGACTTGCTAATGAGTTATTTTTATCATAATATTTATACATAAACACTCTTAGCAAGACTTAATAAATCCAAAAAAGATAATGCAGAGAGGATGAAAAAAGCTTAAGGAGATATGATGAACGAGATTTTAAAAAAATCAGCGGCAGAGCAAAGCAAAGCCCTTAAAAATAAAGAAATTTCAGCTGTAGAATTAACAAATGCAGCATTCTCAAGAATTGATGAACTTGATGAAAAACTCGGTGCATTCAATTCATTAACAAAAGATATTGCATTAGATACTGCAAAAAAAGTTGACGAAAAAATAGCAAAAGGCGAAGAACTTCCGCTTCTTGCAGGCGTTCCTCTTGCATTAAAAGATAATATGAATTTGAAAGGTTCTAAAACAACAGCTTCTTCTAAAATTTTGGAAAACTTTGTTTCGCCTTTCAATGCAACAATTACAGAAAAATTATTAGGCAACCTTATACCAATTGTTGGTAAAGCTAACCTTGATGAATTTGCAATGGGTTCTTCAAACGAAAACTCCGCATTCAAAAAGGTTCATAATCCGTGGGATTTAAACAAAGTTCCGGGCGGTTCGTCAGGCGGTTCTGCGGCATCTGTTGCAGCTTGCGAAGCAACTTTAGCTTTAGGTTCCGATACAGGCGGGTCAATCAGACTTCCTGCATCATTCTGCGGTATTGTTGGTATGAAGCCGACTTATGGCAGAGTTTCAAGATACGGGCTTATTGCTTTCGCTTCATCTTTAGACCAAATCGGTCCTTTTGCAAGAACAGTTGAAGATGCTGCTAATTTGTTAGAAGTCATTTCAGGTCACGATCCTAAAGATTCAACATCTTTAGATTTGCCTGTAGAACATTATGCAGCAAATTTAAACAACGATATCAAAGGTATGAAAATCGGTGTTATAAAAGAACTTATGAGCGAAGGTTTGTCAGAAGACGTCGCAAAAGCTATGCAAAATGCCATTGAAGATTATAAAAAATTAGGTGCTGAAATCGTTGAAATTTCATTACCAAATCTTAAACATTCTATAGGTATTTATTATATCTTAGCAACAGCCGAATGCTCTTCAAACCTTGCAAGATTTGACGGCGTAAAATACGGCTACAGAAACAGTACCGCAAAAAATCTTATGGAAATGTATACAAAAACAAGAGCAGAAGGTTTCGGAGCGGAAGTTAAACGTCGTATAATGCTTGGAACTTATGCATTATCATCAGGCTACTACGATGCATATTACAAAAAAGCTCAACAGATGAGAGCTCTAGTTACTCAAGACTTTGTAGAAGCATTCAAAAAAGTTGATATTTTGATCTCACCGACCTGCCCTAACACAGCATTTGAACTCGGTGCCAAATCATCAGATCCTCTTGCAATGTATTTGACAGATATTGCAACAATCTCTGCAAACCTTGCAGGTATTCCGGGAATGAGCGTTCCTGCAGGATTTGATAAAGACGGCATGCCAATCGGCTTGCAAATTCTTGCTCCTCAATTACAGGAAAGCAGATTGTTCAATGCGGCTCATAAATTTGAAAGAGCAAACGATTATTATTTAAAATTAGCAAATATATAAAAATATAAAAAGGACGGCTTTAAAAACCGTCCTTTTTATTTAATGTTTAATATCAAAAATACTCTTATTCATAGGAATACCAGCAGGCGTATCAGCATTTTTGTTATTTTGAGTTTTTTCTTCATTTTTTATACGTGCTGCATCAGCTATTTGAGTTCGCATATTATCATCCTGTATAGAATTTAAAAATGACTTACCCTCTTTTTTGGCAGCGAAAACTGATAAATCTTTGTCATTTAATGCCGCTAATCTTGATAAATCCACAGAATCTGATTTTTTATAATTTGTCTTTCCTGTCAAACGTCTGATCTTTGCCTGATCAAAATTCGGATCATACTGAAATAAATCTTTAACCGTAATTGCCATAATAACCGTCCTTTCCTTAAACTTCCTGACAGTTAAATAAAAAAAATTTTCCGGAAATTATTGCTATACGGGCATCGCATCCTATCCTATCCTATCCTATGAAGGATTATGACAGGGTTTTAGCCATTTTGAAATTCATATTTACATTTCGTTACATAAAAAAGACGGACTTGATGAAATCTCAAATCCGCCTTTTTGGTGATTAGATTAAATGAATTATTCTTTAGTATATTCGGCATCGATTACATCGTCATCTCCGCCTTCTTTTTTATCATCTGTTGATGATGCATTATCGCTTGATGCTGTTGATTGTTCTTCTTTTTGAACAGCTTCGTAAGCTTTTTGTGAAATACTGAACATTGTTTGCTGCAATTCATCAGACAATTTTTTCAGTTCATCAACAGGTTTATTTTCATCAATAGCTTTTTGAAGAGCAGTTTTTTGTTCTTCCAGTTTAGCTTTATCAGCAGAATCAATTTTGCCTTCAAAGTCTTTTTCAATTCTTTCTGCTGAACCGAATAAACTTGTTGCATTATTTTTAATTTCAGCTTCTTCTTTTTTCTTTTTATCTTCTGCTGAATTTGCTTCGGCTTCTTTAACCATTTTGTCAATATCAGCTTCTGAAAGGTTAGAAGAGTTTGTGATTGTAATTTTTTGTTCTTTGTTTGTAGCTTTGTCTTTAGCTGAAACGTTAACAATACCGTTAGCATCAATATCAAATGTAACTTCAATTTGAGGCAATCCTCTCATTGCAGGCGGAATACCGTCAAGTCTGAACATACCTAAAGATTTGTTATCTTTAGCCATCGGTCTTTCACCTTGAAGAACATGAATATCAACTGCAGTCTGGTTATTTTCAGCTGTAGAGAAAACTTGAGATTTAGAAACAGGGATTGTAGTGTTTCTAGGAACAAGCGGTGTCATAACTCCGCCTAAAGTTTCAATACCAAGTGTTAAAGGAGTTACATCAAGAAGAACGATGTCTTTAACTTCACCTGCAAGAACACCAGCCTGAACAGCAGCACCAACAGCTACAACTTCATCAGGGTTAACAGATTGGTTAGGTTCTTTACCTGTGTATTCTTTAACAAGTTGTTGAACGGCAGGTATACGTGTAGAACCACCGACTAATACAACTTCATCAATATCAGATTTAGAAATACCTGCATCTTTCAAAGCGTTTTCAACAGGAGTTTTACATCTGTTTAACAAATCTCTGCTTAAGTCTTCAAACTTAGCTCTTGTCAAATTCATATCAAGGTGTTGAGGACCTTCTGCATCAGCTGTAATGAACGGCAGGTTAATATTTGTTTCCATAACAGAAGACAATTCGCATTTAGCTTTTTCAGCAGCTTCTTTAACACGCTGCATAGCTCTGTTATCAGTTCTTAAATCAATACCTTTTTCTTTTTTGAATTCATCGCAAATCCAATCCATAATTTTTTGGTCGAAGTCGTCTCCGCCTAAGTGAGTATCACCAGATGTAGAAAGAACTTCGTGAACACCGTCTCCGATTTCAAGAATAGATACATCGAAAGTACCGCCGCCTAAGTCGAATACAAGAACTTTTTCTGATTTTTCTTTTTCAAGTCCGTAAGCAAGAGCAGCAGCAGTCGGTTCGTTCACGATACGAAGAACTTCTAAACCTGCGATTTTACCTGCATCTTTAGTTGCCTGTCTTTGAGCATCGTTAAAATAAGCAGGAACGGTAATTACAGCGGAAGTAACTTTTTCGCCGAGATAAGAACTTGCATCATCAGCCAATTTTCTCAAAATCATTGCTGAAATTTCTTGCGGAGTATAATCTTTTCCGTCAATATTTACTTTATAATCTTCGCCCATATGTCTTTTAATAGAAGCGATAGTTTTGTCAGGGTTAAGAATAGCTTGACGTTTAGCAAGCTGTCCTACTAATTTTTCACCTGTTTTAGAAAAACCAACTACTGAAGGTGTAGTTCTTGAGCCTTCAGCATTGGCAATAACTGTCGGCTTACCGCCTTCCATGACTGCTACAACCGAGTTTGTTGTACCTAAGTCAATACCAATTGTCTTTGCCATAACTTTTATCTCCTTTACTGATAATTACATACATTTCAATATATTAATGTTATAACACCGATTTTTGTAATTCTTAAAAAAATAAACAAAAAATTAATATTTGCGTGAGTGAGCTGAGGGCGAAGGAAACAGGTTGGCTTGTGGAAGCACAAGACAAGCAGGTTTCCGCAGACCCGTTAAATGCGAACGAACAAGATACCGAGCAGAGGCAGGAGGAATGCGAAGCATTACGAACAGACGAACAATTATAAGCGAAAACCACGCTTTTTGCTTTAATTGTGAGCGGTGCCGTTTAATGCGAGGAAATTCAGATAGCGTGAGTGAGCTGAGGGCGGAGGAAACAGGTTGGCTTGTGGAAGCACAAGACAAACAGGTTTCCACAGACCCGTTAAATGCGAACACAAAAAAAGACGGGTGACCAGCCCGCCTTTTTTCGTCATTCAACTATATCCCCCATACCCGGTTCGACACCCGGAAGACATACCCCGAATTGACAGTTTGAATTGTAATCCTGAACCGGAGTAGGATTTGGTTTTGTATTTATCAGCGCATCGTGATACGGCTTAAAATAGTTTGGTTGAAACGCATTTGTTTTACCCATTTCTTTTAAGTTATTCGGCATTACCTTTTCCTGCAATGAGGGCGATTCCCAGTTGGAAGGAGCAGCCCCGGCAGAGCATGCGCCGCCTGTTATACTGCAAACCGCCAGCACAGGAGCAGCAAGCAAGAACCAGCTTAACAGTATTATTATCTTTTTCATATTTACCAGCCTTTCAATATATTCTACATAATAAGCTTAAACGACAATGTTAAATTTTTCATTGCCGGAAAGTAGCAATTTTTTTTATGTCCGTTTTTTTAGTAAAAAAAAAGGAGTACATTTTATATGAACAATGTAAGTTTTCAAGGAAGAACCAATGTTTTACTTTCACCTGATGCATTCGATAAAGTTTCTCACGTAACAAATGCGACATACAGGCATTTAACTTCGGGCAACAAGTGCAGCCTTACCAACGGCAAAATTTTTACAACATCTGTCGAAGCTGACAATCTGCTGGTACTTGTAAGAAATGAAAACACCGGTTTCTTAAAACATGTACCTATAAACGAAAAAATCCAAAGATTTATAGACGACATAGCATTACGTGTAGAAGACTTAAAATCAACTGCGAACGAAAAGCTAACAGCCTGGATAATAGGCGGAAATGACTACACTATGGACAACGGAAAAACAATCAGTGCTGTAAACAAGTTTGCCGAAGTACTCTGTGACAAACCCGACATTGATACATCAATCCTTGCCGGAATGGAAAAAGCAAGAGAAGATATCGTAATTCATACGAGAAAAGGAATTACGGAGCTGACATTTGCAAAGAAACCCGATGCTGATCTGGAAAATCATTTTAATATTGTAGAATTAAATAATATAGAATATATGCAATCCCCTGAGGCAAAAGCAAAAGCAGCTCAATTTGTAGATGTAAAAATATAAGTTTATCTGAAACGTTTTGTTTCTTTTTCCAAAACCTCACTAAATGAAATAATCGGTTCCATTTTATAACCGCAATCATCAGACAAAGCCCCTCCCATAGAGAACAATTCTTCCTGCGGATAACGTCTGCAAATTCCCGGACGTTTTTTGTGAATTTTACATTTATGAGTTTTGGGATCAAGGTTTTGGCATTCAAAAACAAGTCCGATTTCGTCTTTTCCGATAACTTTTAAATAAGTATAAAACCTGTGCAAATATTGTAGTTTTTTAAATTCTTCCTCATCCTGAATAACATGTTTGTAGTGTTTAACATAAATTTGTGTGCAACATTTACCGCAGGCATTGCATTTTCCTGTTCTGTAATATTTTCTGCGCAGAATTTTAGATAAGAAGAATTTTCTAAACTTTTCCAACATAATAACATATTAACATAAAGTTTTGTAAACATTTAATACTGTTATGGCAAAACTAAATCTTGAGGATAATTATAAAAAATATAATCAACTAAAAACCAATCATAATTACTATAACATAACCAAAATAACCAACCTTGACCTCTAAAATATAGGAGGTCTTTTTCTTTTATATAAAGAGTTTTTAGAAAAAATGATAATGACTACTACTTTACAAATAAAAATTAATGTTGTATGATAAGTCATGTAGAAAATACAAAAACACAATTGAATTAAGAAAGGTGGTCAAAAATGGCAAAATTTGTATGTACAGTATGTGGTTGGTCAACAGAAGCAGATAAAGCACCGGAAAGATGTCCTTTATGCGGCGCAACAACTTTTAACGAAATCGGCTCAAGCGAAAATAAAGTCTACGCATGCGAACACAAAGTAGGCGACGGCGTTGTAGAAGATAAAGAAATTATGGAAGGCTTAAGAGCACACTTCAACGGCGAATGCACAGAAGTAGGTATGTATCTTGCAATGTCAAGAGTAGCTGAAAGAGAAGGCTATCCTGAAGTTGCAGAAGCTTACAAAAGATATGCATTTGAAGAAGCAGAACACGCAGCAAAATTTGCAGAACTGCTTGGTGAAGTAGTAACAGATTCAACAAAGAAAAACCTTGAAATGCGTGCAGAAGCAGAACATGGTGCCTGCGAAGGTAAACTTGCAATTGCAGCACGTGCTAAACAATTAGGTTACGATGCAATTCATGACACAGTTCACGAAATGGCAAAAGACGAAGCACGTCACGGCAAAGGTTTTGACGGTTTGTTAAAAAGATACTTTGCATAACCAATAAAAAAGACCTCTAATCAGAGGTCTTTTTTTTATTTTTCTTTTTCTAACTTTTTGACAATCAGCACTTTGTCTTTGACTTCAATGTCAACATCATGCAACACAGGATTGATACCCATTTCTTCAAGGTATAACTTAGGAATAATTAGACCATAACTGTTTCCAATTGTACGTAAAGATTTTCTTACCATGTTCGCCTCAAGTTATAACATTATAGCAATAATATAGTAATATTATAACAACATATATTGACTTTATGTGACTATTATGTTATAACAATGTTACAACAAGGAGATGTATGGAAGAATTTTACTTAGAAAAACTTCGCGTTATTCAAAACCACGCAACAACACTCAACAGCTATTTGCATGTTTTGAAAACTTATGCAGAATATGAAATGACAGAAAGCACAGAAGTTGGTAATATTTACGAAATTCTTCTGTTAGCTGTGACCGAAATTGATAATATTATGCACAACATCTGACAACTATCTTCTGTGGATTTGAATGTTATCTTCGTACAAAAGCTGTTTGCGTTTTTGACCATACAAATCGTTGTTATTTTTTTCTTCTGTCCTCAAGTCAGTATAACATTCAGACCTTTCAGGTTCGCCAAGACCTGAACAGTAATTCAAACGCTTTTCAAAACTTTCACGCCTCTCTGCCCAGTAAGTCTGTTTTATTCTCTCTGCTTTCACAAAACTAAACACGTTTAAAACATCTCTGTTACGGTTTACCTCTGCCTTTTCATAACCCGCTTCGCAAAAATCAGTCCATTTCGGAGCATCAACTATTGATTTTGCTTCTTCATACAAAGTTTCATCAGCAAATACAGGTGTTAAAATACCCGCAAACATTATAAAGGTAATTAATGATGTCAATTTTACTTTATTCATTGATTTTCCTTAAATTCTGTTTTTCCAAACTCCGCCCTGTCTGTCTATGATTGCATCATAAAAAGACCAGAACCTGAACACGCCTGTCAAACCCAAAACTGCATGCGTAACATTCTTCTCTGCAGGGTTTTTGTTGATAGCCTGACCAATACCCGGCCAAACAAGCAGTGAACAAACAGCAGCACCAACACTTCTTCCGCTTATTTCACCGTCACGACCATGAGTTGTTCGGGCAAATGCCTGAATGTTAAGCCCTGATATTGCAAAAATTATAGATAAAATCAAAATCTTCTTTTTCATTTTAATTTCCTTTCTACGCATTAACAAGTTCTTTTACTTCTTTACGTTTAACTTTTCTTGTTGAAGTTCTCGGCAAAGCAGTCTTTGATATTACGATATTAACAGGACGTTTATAAGCTGTCAGATGGGTGGATAACTGTTTAACTTCCGCTCTGATAACTTTATCAAGGTCTTCATCGTTATATTTTTCCATAACTTCTTTTTGAGGAACAATTACTGCCGCAATTTCTTCTGTACCGTCTTTTACTCCAAAAGTTCTTGATATACCCAGTACACAGACTTCCGCAAAAAGAGGACTTTTTTCAAGAACTGCTTCAACCTCCTCAGGAAAAACCTTTTTACCGCCAGAAAGAACAATCATATTTTTAATTCTTCCCGTAATATAAATGTGACCGCCGTTTCTTATTTCTGCAATGTCACCTGTATGAAGCCAGCCCTCGGAATCAATAACCTCCGCAGTCATTTCAGGCTGATTGTGATAGCCTCTCATTACAGCAGGGCCTCTCAAAAGAAGTTCTCCTGTTTCAGCATCAACTTTTGCCTCAAAACTTTTCAAAGGCCGCCCCACAGATGCAATATCACCACGCCTGTCAACGTTTACGGATGCAACAGGACTTACCTCTGACAAACCGTATCCCTGATAAACCTTAATGCCGATTCTTTCAAAAAATTCACCGACAGATACATCTAAAGGTGCTCCGCCTGATATACAGCCGATAAATCTTCCGCCAAACTTGTCATGGATTTTTTTGAACATCATTTTCTTAACCCTGTATGAAGGAATAAATTTAGCTGCCGCAAACATTATATTAAATAAAATACGAACATAACCCGCAGAGTTATTTAACTCTGTTTCGATACCTGTTTTTAAGAGTTTCAAAAACGCTGGAACTACAATCATAAACTGGATACGTTTTTCACGCATAATACTCAAAACATCTTTTGGTTTCAGGCTCGGTGTGTAATAAACAGAACAGCCGAAATTCAAGAATGTTGAAAATCCTACGGTCATTTCAAACAAATGGTTCATAGGAAGAATTGAAAGAACATTAATATTCTTGAAAGGCAATATCTTGTCCAGCGCATACTTCAAATCGTCAAGCTGTGAAAACATGTTTACAAAAGAAATCTCAACGCCTTTTGGCATGCCCGTAGTTCCCGATGTATAAATAATAAACGCAGTAGATTTTGAACTTCTTACTTTCCATTTGTCATCATAGTTATCAGGAAGCTGATAAATGCTTTTTTCCTGAATATTACAAGACGGCTCATCCATCAAGATTACCTCTTTTACAGAAGGAATTTCTTTCTTTAAAAATTCTGCCATATCAATATGTGCTCGTGAAACCATAATGACAACAGGTTCACAATCCGTTAAAATTGATTTTAATTCATATTTAGTAAGTTTTACATCAAGAGGAACGGTTATCATTCCCGAAATAACAGATGCGAAAACGCAAGCCCCGTATTCGGGTTTGGATTCAGAAAGAATTGCAAGTCTGTCGCCTTTTTGCACATTCAATTCGTTAATCAGATAATGAGCAAGCTTTCTTGACATTAGTCCTATGCCACGGTAAGTAAATTCTCTCCAGCCGTACTGATTTTTCATCCCCAGAGCTACCCTGTCGGCATATTTTTCGGTTCTCTCCTGAAGTAACATCAAAACGTTTTTTCTACTTAATCCCATATAATACACACCTTTCAGCCATTATTTAAAAGAATATTATCATTAACCTCAAAAGTCAAGTATATGAAGTATTTTTGTATTATAATTTATACAGAGAAATACAAATAGCAGGAATTTAAAAAATGAAAAAAGTTTACATAGAAACAATGGGATGCCAGATGAACAAATCAGATACGGAAAGAATGCTTGGAATGCTTTCCCATTTTGGTTATGAAGAAACAAAAGAACCTGAACAAGCCGACCTTTTGATGATTAACACCTGTTCAATCCGACAGCTCTCCGAAGACAAAGCTTTCAGCGCAATCGGAACCTGGGGAAAATGGAAAAAAGACGGGAGAAATATTAAAATCGGCTTTTGCGGATGTGTAGCTCAACAAAAAGCCAATGAAATTTTTAAACGTGCACCTTATGTAGACTTTGTCCTCGGTACTCACAAAATTTATGCATTACCTGAAATTATAAAAAAAATTAATAACGGTGAAAGAGTTTGCGAATGTACAGAAACACACGCAACAGAAGACAATCTCGCAAACAACTTCCAAATCCAAAGAGTTAAAGGCGTAAATGCCTGGATACCGATTACAGAAGGCTGCAACAACTTCTGCACATACTGTATTGTACCTTATACAAGAGGCAGAGAACGCTCAAGACTTCCCGAAACAATTATTAAAGAAACTCAAGATGCATTAAATGCAGGCTTCAAAGAAATTACACTTCTCGGACAAAACGTAGACAGCTACGGAAAAGACCTGAATAACGGAAGCTACAGACTTGCTGACCTGTTAAAAGATTTGAACAAACTGGAAGGTAAATTCAGAATACGTTTTGTAACCTCATACCCGACAGATATAACAGATGAACTTATTGAAACAGCAGTCGAACTCGATAAGGTGTGCGAATACTTCCACATCCCTATGCAATCAGGAAGCTCTGCCGTCCTAAAAGCAATGAACAGAAGATATGACAGAGAAACTTATGCAACAATTGTTGAAAAAGTTCGCAAAATGGTTCCGGATGTAACTATCACAAGCGACTTTATTGCAGGTTTTCCCGGAGAAACAGAAGAACAGTTCGTTGAAACCCTTACCGCAATTGATGAATTTGAACTGGATTACTCAAATGTAGCAGCATACTCGCCAAGAGAAAAAACTGTTGCCGCTAAATGGGTAGATAAATATATTCCTGAAGATATTAAAAACGAAAGGTTTCAACGACTTAACGACAAAGTAAAAGAAAACTGTCTGAAATCAAACCTTAAATACGCAGGCAGAGAGATGGAAGTTCTTGTAGAAAACTTTTACGAGCACAAAGGTCAAATGATAAATTCGGGCAAGACAAGAAACTTCAAAACAGTCCACATCCCATGCGATAAAGATTTGACAGGCGAATTCGTAAACGTAAAGATTACAGGCGCAAAAACCTGGTATCTGAAAGGTGAATTGGTTTAACCAAAAGCCACAGGAGAACTTCTAAAAAATTTACCCACGGGGAAGAGCAAACTTTGTTTGCAAAAAAAATGGCTGAATTTTTCAATTCAGCCTATATTTTTTTTGGTGAAAAAAATATAAATATTAAGCGTTAACGTCAGTTTTCATAACGTTATGCGCAAAACCCGTAAGGAAACCTAATCCTGCACCCGCAACAATAAACGGTGCAAGTGGTCTCTTATTTTTTAACATGAAATGATATGCGCTTGCAAACTTTCTTGTCATATTTTTAGAAGTAATATCAACGTTTCTGATAATACCTCTGAACTCTTTACCGGCAACAGATTCTTCACCGCCGAGAGCTGCAATTCTTTTAGCGATATTTTTGTATGAAAAAGCATCTTTTTCTTTGGATTCAATCATCTTGACAAAAACATCCTGCGCTTTTGTTTTAACACCATTAGCAGAAAATTCTGCAACTTTAGACTTATTGGTAACCTTTCTGCAATAATTTATCATAGTGCGGCGGCTGATATTATCTTCCTGTTTTGTAACAGGCCATAAATACTTTAAAGAATATCCCGCTGCTGTTCCTACTGCAGTTGATTTAATAATAGTGTTTAAATTTGAATTTTCGTTTTGTCCTACTGCTCTAACTGTCATAGCTAATAAACCTTTACTTAACTAATCCACACGTAACATACATCTTACAGGTTGAGTTCTGCAAGTTGAGCTCAACATTGAAAAAACATATATAGCAGATTTACACTTAAATATTTTGAGCTCTCATCCCGTGAAAACGACATCGGCTCAAAACTGAGTAATTAAATCCACATGGGATGATACCACATAATTATTTTTTTGTCAATACTTTTATAAAGTTTAATAACAACATGATAATTACTATCACTAAAATATAGACAAAATAATGTTTAATTGTTTGGCTTCCCATAAACAAAGAAGCAAGAGCACCCGCAATAATTGCCACAGATGTCAGAATTACAACGGTCTTCTTTTGAGAAAATCCGGCATGCAGCAATTTATGGTGAATATGTTCTGCATCGGCTACAAAAGGAGATTTTCCCTTTGAAATTCTTCTCAAAGATGAAAATGTAATATCCATAATAGGTACCGCAAGAACCAAAAATGGCAGCAGAATTGCAAGAGTTGCAGCTTTCATTACCCCGGTAATTGAAATTGTTGCAAGCAAAAATCCTGAAAACAGAGCACCGCTGTCACCCATAAATATTTTTGCAGGGTTAAAGTTATAAGTTAAAAACGCAAGCATTGAACCTGCAAGGATAAACCCGATTAATGCGCTTATTGGATTTGAAGGGGTCATCGCAACAGCAATAATTGCAAGAGTAACAGCGTTAATTGTAACCACAGAACCTGCAAGTCCGTCAACACCGTCAATAAAGTTTAATGCATTACTTATACCAACAATCCACAACAAAGTTATTGGGTATGAAAATATGCCAATGTCACCTATGAAAGGAACATTATTAATTTGAACGCCCAGAAGATATACAAGGGTTGCAATAGAAACCTGTATAAATAATTTGAATTTGGCATCAAGATTGTAAATATCATCGACAAGTCCTAACAAAAACATCAAAGAACCGCCGAGCAGAATACCTGACAACAAGCTTCCGTAAGGATAGTAACTCATAAACACAAGACATAAAAATGTAAGCATTGTGCTTGACCAGATAGCAACTCCCCCTATGCGTGATATAGGTTTTGTATGAATTTTTCTTTCGTTCGGAACGTCAACAAGACCTTCTTTTTTTGAAAAACTTATAACAAGAGGCACAAGACATACCCCGAGTAAATATGCTATTACTGTTCCTAATATATGCGCATGAGTTAATTTTATCAACATATTATATCCTTAGACTATTTGTAAATTGGGTATTTATTACATAATTTAAGCGAACGTTCTCTTAAATTTTTTAAACCCATTTCATTATCTGATGAAAATATTGCAGATGCAATAATTTTTGCAACTTCTGTCATATCTTCTTCTTTAAAGCCTCTTGTAGTAACGGCAGGAGTACCTAATCTTATACCGCTTGTTACAAACGGGCTCTGAGGATCATTCGGTACCGTATTTTTGTTAGCGGTAATCCCAACAAGTTCCAGTACATTAGCCATATCTTTTCCTGTTTTTCCTGTTTTACGCAAGTCAAGTGTCATCAAATGATTTTCCGTCATACCGCCGACAATATCCATACCTTCATCCATAAGACCTTGAGCAAGCGCTTTTGCATTCTTAATAATTTGCGCTGCATATTCTTTGAATTCAGGTTTTGAAGCTTCCAACAATGCAACAGCTTTACCCGCAATAATATGTTCCAGAGGACCTCCCTGCATACCCGGGAAAATCGCTTTGTCAATTCCTTGAGCATGTTCTGCATCACACATTGTAATGCCGCCTCTAGGACCTCTCAAAGATTTGTGGGTAGTTGTTGTAACAAACTGTGCATAACCTGCAGGCGACGGATGAAGTCCTGCCGCAACAAGTCCTGCAATGTGAGCTATATCAGCTAACAAGTATGCACCGACTTCATCAGCAATTTCTCTGAATTTTTTGAAATCAATAATTTTAGAATAATTGCTTGCTCCGCAAATAATCAATTTAGGTTTATGTTCGTGAGCCATTTTGCGCACATCATCGTAATCAATATTGCCGTCTTCATCTACACCGTAACTTTTTACATCAAAGTATAAACCTGAAAAATTAACTGGAGAACCGTGAGAAAGGTGACCTCCGTTTGACAAATCCATACCCAGAACTTTATCACCGGGTTTTAAAAGGTACATAAACACAGCCATATTTGCCTGCGCACCGCTGTGAGGCTGAACGTTGGCATGATCCATTCCGAAAAGTTCGCAAGCACGTTTTTGAGCAAGAGCTTCAATAACATCAACATGTTCACATCCGTTATAAAATCTTTTGGACGGTTTTCCTTCTGCATATTTGTTTGTCAGAACGCTTCCGCAAGCTTCCATAACTGCTTTTGATGTAATGTTTTCAGAAGCAATAAGCTCAATTGTATTTTGCTGTCTTTCAAATTCTTTTTCAATTTGTTCAGCAACCTGCGGATCAACTTTTTTTATATTTTCTAAGTTCATTTAAATACCTCACTTAAGTCACATATCTCGCTGAAAAAATTATATGTGAAAATGAATTTTATGACAACTTGTTAATGAATGTTATTATATATTTACCATACACCGCCACTCCATTTTTGCTTTAATTCATCAAACTGCATATGCAGATAATCCATATTATGGTTTCTAACAATCCAAAATCCGCATGACATACCCGCATGCCAGCCATGCTTCGAGCTTACGTCGCAGTAATTTGCAGTATCAGTCCACCAGCGACTCGGAGAACCGGGTTTAATACGTTCAGGCTTCATTACATCAAATGAAAACACAAATTGATCTTTTCCAAGTGTATTAGGTCTTTTCTTACCGTTTAAATCAACAAAAAAATCACCAAAAGCGTGTCCGAGTGCAATACATTCCCCTGACACCAAACTTACCGCAGTATACTTACCATTTATCAATTCACCGTCAAAATTTGTTGTATAAGCTTGACCGTCCAGTTCATAAGATTTTTCAGGCATACAATTACCTCTGGATCCTTTTAAAAAAGTTCCGTTAAGCTGAAAATAAGGCTTTATCATAAAATCATAAAGAGCAGTAGTATCAGCATTATCCCTATCAGGTTTACCGTCATCCTTGTTGGTAGTAATTGTCACACCTGACCAGTTTTCATACGTTCCGTCTTCATTTTGAACCATACGGTATGCATTTTCCAATAACGAATACACTCGCAGATAAGAAGTCACCCACTGTTTTTCCTGATGCTTTGCAATCAAAGAGGGCATTGTCATAGCAGCAACAATACCGATAATACCGAGTGTTATTAATACTTCCGCCAAGGTAAACGCACAACGACGAATACCAAACGTATCCCCCTTCTTTTCGATACTCAATCGAAAAGCGGGGTCCCTGTGCGTAGCACCTCCGGCAAGCGTAAAACCCTTAATACAGGAGCTTAAACGGTTGCCCCCCCCCCAACATGACTTAATCTTTTCATAAATTGCTCCTTTCAATTACATTTTTTACGTAATTATAATAATCATTATTTTTATATTTTGCAATATTTTTCTGTAAATCTTCTTTCGTTACATAACCCATTCTGTAAGCAACTTCTTCAAGGCAGGCAATTTTAATCCCCTGATTTTCCTCAATTGTCTGAACATACTGGCTTGCCTGTAAAAGTGAATGATGAGTTCCCGTATCAAGCCATGCAAAACCACGGCCCAAAATTTCCACGTTTAATTCACCTTTTTTAAGATAAATATTATTCAAATCAGTAATCTCTAATTCGCCTCTTGCAGAAGGTTTTAAGCTTTTTGCATACTCAACGGCTTTATTGTCGTAAAAATACAGACCTGTAACAGCATAATTTGATTTTGGATTTTCAGGCTTTTCCTCAATGGAAACAGCTTTTCCGTTTTCATCAAATTCAACAACCCCGAACCTTTGCGGATCTTTTACAAGATAGCCGAATACCATTGAGCCGCCGTCTTTACTGATTTTACTTACAACATTTTTCAAAGTTCCGGAAAAACCGTCGCCGTAGAAAATATTATCACCCAGAACAAGTGCAACATCATCATCACCTATAAATTCTTCCCCGAGAATAAATGCCTGAGCAAGACCGTCAGGGCTTGGCTGTTCTTTATATGAAAATCTAACGCCGAACCTGCTTCCGTCACCGAGAAGTCTTTCAAAATGGTGCAAATCAACAGGAGTAGAAATAATAAGTATATCTCTAATTCCCGCAAGCATAAGAACAGAAATCGGATGATAAATCATAGGTTTATCATAAATCGGCAAAAGCTGTTTAGAAACAACAATTGTGCTCGGATGTAACCTTAACCCTGCTCCGCCAGCTAATACAATACCTTTCATATCTTATACCTCTCTAAGTTCCAAATAATCTTTTAATGCTGCCTGCCAGTTTCTGCAAATACCGTCATTCGCCATTATACTGTATTTAGGACGCTTTGCAGGACGAGGAAATTCATCCGTAGAACAGGGTTTTAAATTAACTTTTAAACCAGCTTGCGAAAATATTTCTTTTGCAAATTCATACCAGGTTGCATGACCTGAACCGCACACGTGATAAGTTCCGTAGGGTTTTGACAAAAGTTTGATTATACCGTTAGCAAGCTCAACAGTCCATGTCGGACAGCCGATTTGATCGTCCACAACATTAATTTCAGCCCTATCTGCCAATCCCAGCATTGTTTCAACAAAGTTTTTGCCGTGATGACCGTAAAGCCAGCTTGTACGAGCTATGTAATATTTTTCGCAAAGACTTCTTACAACTTCTTCACCTTCGTATTTTGTCATACCGTAGTTGTTAATCGGGTTAGCCTTATCTTCGGGAGTGTAAGGTTCTGTTTTTGTCCCGTCAAAAACATAATCAGTTGAAATATAAACCAGAGTAATCCCGAGCTTTGCACAGGCTTCCGCAATATTTTCAGTACCGGTAACGTTTACTAATTCGGCAGTTTTTAAATCTTCTTCCGCCTTGTCAACATTTGTATAAGCAGCACAGTGTACAACCATATCAGGATGAATATCGGTTAAAACATTTTCAACCATCTTTGCATTAGTAATATCTAACGTATCAGCATCGGTTTCTATTACAAATGCTCCGACATCTTCCAATATAGGACACAAATCCTGTCCTAACATTCCGTTTGCTCCTGTAACCAGTACTTTCATATTATGCTTATTCCTTTTCTGTTTTTTCAAACATTATCTTTTTCAATTCAGGTACAAATTTCTGAATTTCATAATCATACTTCCACTCGGAAATATTTATTGTGCGTTCGTCAAATTCTCTTTTTTTCTTAACATCCGCACACCACTTATCAAGTTTTAACAAATATTCTGCTTTTGACTTGCAGTGGTAATGGTTAATTTTTATTTTAGACGATGAATGAGTTTTTGTAAACGGTCCTTCAACTTTCTGAAAATTTTCATCAACCGCACAAGCCTGATATTTGTAATAGCAAAAATGCGGATTGTTAACAGACACTACTTTTTGAGGGTTTACAACAGATTTGACGTGCAGATTTATCGGACTGTTATCGTCAGCGTACGTTCTTATGTAAATTAGCCCAAACACGCCCCCCCCCCGATGCCGGCGGTTCGACAAATCCGTTGGAATCAAATACCTGCCAGTTAATTACTACTGCGGAATATTTTTCATAATCTTTCAGAAATTCGGGAATTGTTTTCTTTTCAACAGGCACAATAAATTCATCTAAATCTATAATTGCCATCCAGCGTGTCTGTTTTTTGTATTTGCATATTGCATCACGATATATTTTATTTTGCATGGCAATTCCAGGTACGTAATGGTAAAACACTATGCCTTTATCTATATACGGTTTTAGAATTTCTTTAACATTATCGGTAGAGCCGTTGTCATAAATATAAAATCTTTCAACTCCGACAAGCCTGTGATATTCAATCCACTCCTTTATATATGGAGCCTCGTTAAACAAAACGGCTGTTATTGAAAGGTAAACTTTATTATTTTTATAAAATGTTTCACAAACTTTTTGACATTTTGGCAGAACAACATAATCAAACTTAAAACCCAAAATATTCAACTGCTTCTCAATACCTTCACCGCCTACATAGTTCCGGTATCTTAGTTTATAAATTTTGTTGCACAATTTATTCAGATAGAACACTTTTTAGCCTCAATATGTTTTATCCATTCCTGATTATTTAAATACCAGTCTATAGTCAACTTTATACCTTCTTCAAATGTTAATGAAGGTTTCCAGCCCAGCTCGGCTTGAATTTTATCGTTACAAATCGCATAACGTTTGTCATGCCCGAGCCTGTCCTCTACATATTTGATAGAACTTTCGTCTTTACCCATTGCATCAAGAATAAGATGAGTTATTTCCATATTAGTTTTTTCATTGTGTCCGCCTATATTGTATACTTCACCTTCTTTACCTTTATGCAGAACAGCATCAATTGCAGCACAATGGTCATAAACGTATAACCAGTCACGTACATTCATTCCGTCGCCGTATACAGGAACTTTTTCACCTTTCAGAAGCTGTGAAATAAAGAAAGGAATGAGTTTTTCGGGATACTGATACGGACCGTAATTATTAGAACATCTGGTTGTTAAAACCGGCATTCCATAGGTTTCATGATAAGCTCTGACAAGCATATCCGCACTTGCTTTTGAGGCAGAGTAAGGACTGTTCGGCGCAATAGGCGTTGTTTCATGGAAATATCCAGTCTTGCCTAAACTCCCATAAACTTCATCGGTAGAAACCTGCAAATATCTTTGTGTTTTAAATTGTTTTGCAGCTTGAAGCAGGTTCAAAGTTCCTTTTACATTTGTTTCAATAAAAACCTCAGGACCTGTAATCGAGCGGTCAACATGAGATTCAGCTGCGAAATTTACAACCGCATCAACCTGTTCAACAAGTTCAGGCACAAGTTTTTTATCGCATATATCCCCGTGTACAAATGTATAATTAGGATTATCTTTGACATCATCAAGGTTTTCAATATTTCCTGCATAAGTTAAAGCATCAAGGTTTACAACCTTATAATCAGGACGATTTTTTAAAATATGTCTTACAAAACAGCTTCCGATAAATCCTGCTCCGCCGGTTACAAGTAATCTCATCTCAATTCCTCTTTATTAATTTCACTTAACTTTGGCTGAACCTTGTCTTTATCAGATAAAACAGGTTCAAAATCAATTTCCCAGTCAATATTTATATCTTTGTCGCACCACAAAACACCCCTGTCGTGAGCTTGTGAATATTCTCCGCTTGCTTTATACAAAAGTTCGGCTTCTTTCGAGAGCACAACAAACCCGTGTGCAAACCCCTCGGGAATAAACAGCATATGTTTGTTTTCTTCCGAAAGTTCGACTTTTACGTACTGACCGAAAGTTTCAGAATCAGGTCTGATATCAACCGCAACATCAAATATTCTTCCACGTGAGCATCTTACAAGTTTTGCCTGACCGCAGGGGTTTGCCTGATAATGCAGACCCCTTAAAACTTTTGCCGCAGATTTTGAGTGGTTATCCTGATTAAATTCAACATCAATTCCGTTTGCAAAAAACTCTGATTTTTTATAACTTTCCATAAAAAATCCACGATTATCCCCAAAAACTTTAGGCTTAACAAGAATAACATCTTTTATCTTTTGTCTTTCAAATTCAAACGGCATCTTTTAACCCTCACTATAATAAATAATAATACTACAAAATATACATATTAACAAAATGGGTAATAGATTTATTTATAAATATGAAATAATAATCTGAAAAAGGGAGAATTAAATGAAAAAATTTCTAATATTATTTTTAATGTTACTGACATCACTTTCAGGAGAGGCTATGGAAAACAAAATTAAGTTTGACAAACAAACATATAATCTGGAAAGCAGCGAAAAAAACAACAATGAGTACAATTATTATCTAAAAGACGAAACCCCTGACAACTGGCATTCAAGAATAACTGTTGCTAATTTTCCGGATTTGACAAATTCAACTGAAGCAGCAGCAGAATTAGCACACAAAATTCAGGAAGAAAATCACGGTGCATCTGTTCTTGTTTATCCTGATGCTGCAATGATTGGATTAATTACATTCCCTGCATCAAAAGATTTTTATGAATACAATACAATAATTTTTCAGCCTGCAAAAACAAAAGGTTTAGACAAATTTAAATATGCAAAACGTTTCTACGCATCAGAAAATAACGGACAGGAAGGCGCAAGAAAAGCAGCCATAGAATTTGCCGAAAAATACAACACAAAATACATGGAAATGGTCAACAAAGAAGCCCCGAAATACAAAGTTGATTAAGCAAATAATGTAAAGATAAGTTTAAAATTACCCAAATCAATCTGTTTGTGCTATAATTTTTATTAAAAGAGTAGACTTGAAAAGCCTATGGCGGGAGTATAAAAATGAGCCAACAGAATATATTTGATCACGGGAAAATAGTTCCGGTTAACATAAGAGAAGAAATGAAGCGTTCATATATTGATTATGCGATGAGTGTAATCGTAGGACGTGCGCTGCCTGATGTTCGTGACGGTTTGAAACCCGTACACAGACGTATTTTATACGCAATGAACGAACTCGGAATGACTCCTGATAAACCGTTTAAGAAATGTGCCCGTATTGTTGGTGAAGTTCTTGGTAAATACCACCCTCACGGTGATACTGCTGTTTATGATGCGTTGGTTCGTATGGCTCAAGATTTCTCTACCAGATACTTAACCGTAGACGGTCACGGAAACTTTGGTTCAGTTGACGGCGACGGCGCTGCTGCAATGCGTTATACGGAAGCAAGAATGCATAAGATTACACAATCTATGCTTGCCGATATTGACTGCGAAACCGTTGAATTTGAACCAAACTTCGACGGCTCTCTGCAAGAACCTTCAGTACTTCCTGTCAGACTTCCGATGCTTTTATTAAACGGCGTTTCCGGTATTGCTGTAGGTATGGCTACAAATATTCCTCCGCACAACGTTTGCGAAATTGTTGACGGTACCATAGCTTTAATCGACAACCCGAATATTACAATCCCTGAATTAATGGAATATATTAAAGGACCTGACTTCCCGACTGCCGCAACTATTATCGGATTAAGCGATATTAAACAGGCGTACGAAACAGGAAGAGGCTCTATCAAAATGCAAGCTGTTGCAGGTTTTGAAGAAATTGCAGGCGGAGGCGGCAGACAAGCTCGTACAGCTATTGTTATTACTGAAATCCCTTATCAGGTTAACAAAGCATTGCTTATTGAAAAAATTGCCGAACTTGTTAAAGATCAGAGAATTAACGGTATCTCAGATATCAGAGATGAATCCGACAGAGAAGGTATGCGTATCGTAATTGAACTTAAACGTGATGCTAAACCTGATGTTGTTAAAAATAATTTATTCAAATATACACAACTTGCAACTACATTCGGTGTTAATATGCTTGCTCTTTGCGGTAAGCAGCCGAGATTGATGAATTTATACGAAGTATTATCCGAATTCGTTGAACACAGAGTTGAAATCGTTACAAGAAGAACCATTTTCTTCTTGAAAAAAGCAAAAATCAGAGCGCACATCTTAGCAGGTTTGATTATTGCACTGGGTTCAATTGATGAAGTTATTGAATTAATCAAAAAATCCAAAACAACCGATGATGCAAGAACAGGCTTAATGAGCCGCTTCGGACTTGACGTTGACCAATCCAACGCAATTTTGGAAATGCAATTAAGAAGATTAACAGGATTGGAACAGGATAAAGTAAAAGCTGAATACGACGAACTTGTTAAGAAAATTGCCGAATATGAATCAATCCTTGCAAGCCGTCAAAAAATTCTTGATATTATCAAAGCCGAACTTATTGAAGATAAAGAAAAATACGGTGATGACAGAAAAACTCAAATTTTACCTGAACAAGGCGAAGTAACAATTGAAGACTTAACTCCAAATACTCCTATGGCTGTATTTATTACGCATCAGGGATATTTGAAACGTATTTCTTTAGATACATTTGAAAGACAAAATCGTGCAACACGTGGAAAATCAGGTATCAAAACAAAAGAAGATGATGATATCCAGCATTTCTTTACGGCAATGATGCATGATAAAGTTCTGTTCTTCTCATCAAAAGGAACAGTTTACAGCTTGAATGTTTACGACTTCCCTGAAGGCGGACGTCAGGCAAAAGGCTTGCCAATTATCAACGTTCTTCCTATTGATCAGGATGAAAGAATTACGGCAGTAGTACCTGTAAGCCAGTTCTCGCATGAATTGAACTTAATCATGCTTACTAAAAAAGGCTACATTAAACGTATTGAATTAGACAACTTCTCTAACATCAGAAGAAACGGTATTATTGCAATCGGTCTTGAAGAAGGCGACGAACTTAACTGGGTAAAACTTGCAACTGCAAGAGATGAAATTATTATCGGAACATCTTGCGGTATGGCAATTCGCTTCCCTATTGAAGACTTAAGACCATTAGGCAGAAGTGCAAGAGGCGTAACTTCGATGAAACTGAGAACAGGCGACGAAATCGTAGGATGCGATATAGTACCTCGTGATTATGATGCAGACTTGCTTGTAGTAACATCTGACGGATTTGGAAAACGTACAAAACTTTCCGAATTCAGAAGCCAAAACAGAGGCGGTATCGGTCTTATAGCAACTAAATTTAAATCATCAGCATCAAGACTTGTAGCATTAACAATTGTACAAGATTCTGATGACATTATGATGGTCACTGCAAACGGCGTTGTAACAAGATTAAACGCAGGTTCAATTTCACGTCAGGGACGTCCTGCAACAGGTGTAAGAGCACAAAACCTTATGGATAACGATGCTGTAATGTCTGTAAACAAAATCTTAAACCCTGATGAAGACGAAACAATAAAAAAAGATGTGGCAGCAATGGATGAGCAGGAAAACCAATCAAACATATCACAGACAAGTCTGTTAGATGAAAATAATTCAGAAGAATAAAAAAAGGCGGGAGAAATTCCCGCCTTTTTAAATTTCGATGTTTAATTTTTGTTGGTTATCCAATTCTTTTAATTCTTTATCGGTTTTATGTAAATCAACCACTCCCATTATTCCTGCCAATGAAGCACAAATCGCCAAACTCAAACCTATAGCATTACTTTTTATATAACTTGAGCCTAAAGCAGTTGCAAGTCCGCTAGTAGCCAACAAAAATGCCGTTTTTTTCCGTTGCTTTAAACTATCACGATAACTATTTACATAATTCACATTTACATTTCCTACTGCATTCACTGACATAATTACTTTCCTTTCTATAAAATTTATTTACCTTACACTCTTTTATAAAAACCTTCAGGCAAAAATTATTGATAATACCGCATCGCATCCTATCCTATCCTATCCTATGAAGGATTATGACAGGGTTTCAGGCTTTTTTAAATTCATCTTTACATTCTGTTACATGTATTGTATTCAATCACATTGCAACAAATTAATATATATGATAACATTACGATATGAGTATTGATTTATCCAATTTAAAATCCGCATTAAAAACACTTAAATCAAGTATGGTTACACTTGATGCAAACAAGTCTTGCGATTTCTCTGATATGCTTGAAGATTCCTGTATAAAAAGATTTGAATATACACTTGAAATCTCAAGAAAACTAATGAAAAAAATTCTAAAAAAAATTTACGGGAAATCAGAAGAAGAATTAACTGTAAACAATACTTTCAGATTTATGCAGGGGTATAAATTTATTCCAAACTGGGAAAATTGGCGGGAATATTACGAAAAAAGAAACAATACAGCTCATGAATACAATTTGGAAAAATCACGTAAACTCATTGAAATTATCCCTGATTTTATAAATGATACAGAAATTTTAGTAAAAAATATGGATGAAAAACTTCCTAATGATTAAAGGAATTACTGATAAAGAATACAAAATAATAAAAGATATCCTGAAAAATTACGATGCAAAATTCTTTGCATATGGCTCAAGAGTAAAAGGGGATTTTTCAGAATTATCAGATTTAGATATCCTTGTTAAATCTGAAAAAAATATTATTCCTGAATTAAAAATATTGTTTGATACCAGCTACCTGCCATATGTTGTTAATTTTACTAATTACAATTCCATTGACAAAAATTTTTACAACCTTATAAAAAACGATTTAATAGAAATATAAAAGGCGGGAGAAATTCCCGCCTTTTTTAACTTATTCATACGCAGCAAAGTAATCATTCTGACTTGCTTTTACTGACTTAATAAATTTGTTGCCTTCTATATCTACATCATACTTATAAACTTTTATAGTACCATCAGGTTGTTTTATCTGAACAATTCCGCCTGTTTCCTTTCCGCTATCATCATATGTAACAAAATGTGACATATTTTTATTTTCGTATGTAAGAGATTTACCCTCGCCAAACAATCTGGGGTTCATAACCCTTATACTTTCACCATTTTTTTCATAATATACACCGCCATTCTTATCCATGAACTTTGATTTTGTAAAGCCTTGTTTAAGTAAATCCTTTTCTGACAAAAATTTACCACCTAGAACAGAGTTGTTAACAGAATTATCAAATTCTTTATACTTATCATTAATTGTTTGTTTAACTCTGCCGATACCATCTTGTTCAGTCATAATTGAAATTGGCTTTGGAGTAAAATTTATATTTTCGGTCTTTTGCTTACCTGATGCAGCCGAAATTTCCTGATTACCTCCGGTTCCGTTAATACCTAATAGTCCCATGCAAATCTCCTTTCTTAATATCTCATAAATTGCACATATATATAAAAGGATTTTGCCTGAAAAGATTGATAATACCGCATCGCATCCTATCCTATCCTATCCTATGAAGGATTATAACAGGGTTTCAGCCATTTTTAAATTCATGTTTACATTCTGTTACATGAAAAGTTCAACATCACTTACTTACATAAAATTCCGCTGTTGTTAAAACTTTTTGAGGATTATCTTTTGAATAAACCTTCATTACATAAAACCCTTTTTCATTTAAAACAAGATAGTCGTAATAATAACGTTCTTCTTCATCTTTTAAGCGCACATCTCTTGACCAAACAAGATTATACCCAAGACGACCGTAGTCATTATCTTTTTTTATAACCTGAATAAACAAATAACGTGATTGAACTTTTTTAGGTATCAGCACAAGATAATATATTCTTGAATTAATAGGAAAAACTTTTGAATGGTCATAAACATTATCTCTGCTAATAGGGTATTTGTTGAACAGTATTGCAGCTTTGTCACCTGTACAGCCTGTCGTGAGCATTAATAACAAAAGACAAAAAAGAATTAATTTTTTCATATACCTCTTTCACTTTTGCAGCTGTTACTTCTGTTCGTCTTGTTCCAAGCTTTTAATTTTTTCCTGAACGGTTTTTGCAGTAGCCTCATCCTTGTTATGTTTTAGGAAAATTTTGTAATTGTTTAAAGCTTCTTTATTGTTTCCATCCTGTTCATAAGCAATTGCAAGTGCATAGTATGCGTAACCGTAGTCAGGGTCAAGAGAAATTACTCTGTGGAAAGCTTCTTTTGCACCGGAAGGATTTTTGGTATTTGCATAAATCAAACCCAGGTTAAACCAGCCATCTGCATAATTAGGATTTACAAAAATTGCTTTTTTATAAAAACTAGCGGCATTTTTGTTATCGTTTTTCATTTTATAAATATTGCCCAGCTTAAGCAGAGTAACCTCATCTGAAGGATTAATTTTCAAGGCATCCTGATAGTTTCTGATTGAAACATCATAATTTTTCTTTTTATAATTTTCATCACCGATAGCAATCAAATCTTTATTTTTTTGCAATTCTGCTTCTTCTTCGGCTTTCAAACTATCCATAGAAATCGTAACATCTTCTATTTTTCCGGAAGTATCTGAAACTTTCACATTACCAGCCATATTCGTTGCTGAGATGAACTCTGCAAATTCATTGCTGTATTGAGATTTTTCAGGATCCATAGAAATTGCTTTTTCATAAAATTCTGTAGCCTTATCGTTTGCACCACAAGCTCTGTATGCCTGAGCAAGCCCGAAGTAGGCATAGCTGTCTTGAGTTCCACGCTGAATTGCACGTTCAAATGTTTCTGTAGCAAGAGAATAATTTTGTGCTTTCAAATATTCATCTGCCTGAGAAACAAGAGCTGCCGTAAGATTATTTTGCAGAGCAGGGCTTTCTTTTTCCGTCAAAAGCTGTGTATACATAGCAATCGCATCATTGTAATTTTTCATTGCATGAAGCACGAGAGCCTTGTTCATTCTGACATCGTAGTCATCGTTTTTTACAAGGAGGACTTCATCGTAATATTTTAAAGCATTAGCATAATCTTTTTTAATATGATAGCATTCTGCTAAATCTTCTTGCAATTCAACATCTTTTTTATCTTTTTGAAGCTCAAGCGCTTTTTCAAAATTAGCAATAGTATCGTCTAAATTATTCAAACGTTTATAAACTATACCGATATTTTGGTAACCTCTTGCATCTTCAGGGAAATTAGTAATATAAATTTTATAATTTTCAACAGCAGCTTCGTCTTTTCCCATTTCTGCAAGCAGGTTTGCATAGTCAAATCTTATTGAATGCAAAGAAGGATGCTGTCTGAAAACAACATCATACTGTGCCAGAGCAAGTTCATTTTTACCAAGCTCCTGATAAGATAGAGCAAGTGAAATATGAGCGGAAGAATTATCAGGATCAAGTTCTATAGCCTTTTCCAACATATCGGCTGCTTTTTCAAAATTCTTTATTTTAAACAGAGCAATACCGTAATTTGCATAATCTCTAAATCCTGAAACATTTCTTGAGTATAAGTTTTCATATTCGTTAACAGCCTGCTGCGCTTCTCCGTTGCTCAGATATGAGTTTGCAAGCGCCTCACGGGCTTCCCAGTGCTGAGTGTAAGTCGATAAAAACTTATTATAATTTTCAATAGAAGATTTGTAATCTCTTAACTGATATTGTACATTTGCTATATTTAAATAATTGTATTTATATTCGGGAAATATTTCCATAGCTTTATTGTAAGCTTCAAGCGCTTCAAGGTATTTACCCTGATTTTCATAAATACTTCCGACACTGATGTAAATAAAAGCATCACCAGGGCGCATTTCAGCAACTTTTGCATAAATCTGCAATGCTTTTTCATACTCTCCCATTTCACTGTATACACCTGCAAGTTTTGTGTATAAAAGAGCATCATCTCCTGCTATTTGAATAGCCTGAGTGAGTTTTGCAACAGCAGTATCATAATCCTGCTGATATTCCGCAGAGCAAGCCTGCTGGTATAACGAGTTAGCTTCAGGTGTCATCGCTGCCTGTACGGAAATACCTGATAGTGCTAAAGATACCATTGCCGAAATCAATAACTTCTTATTAATAGTCTTACTCTCCTTTTTTAACTTTGCATCAACAGATTATATACCAACATTATAGCAAAAATTATATTTGTGTAAAGCTGTGGGAATAGATTTCATTATTCATTAAAATTCCTGCCGTTTTAATAATTTTTGTTTGTTCTTCTGAATTTTTATCATAAATTATTTCGTTTAAGTCGGAAAATTCAGCAATCATATTTGCAAGAGACAGATATAAACCGTCAATCTCATTTTGCGGTTCCTGATTTTCAAGCATACGAAAAACCCTGACAAGTTCGGTATCTTTAGCATCAATAATTGCAGCATCCAATCCTGCCCCGAAAGCCAGAACACCGAAAACTCTGTTAATTAACCCTCTCATTTCTTTGGGCGATCCGTTAGACACGTTTGAAAGCCCGATGACTGTTTTAACAGGTGGATCAAAACTTTCTTTAATCATTTTGATTGTATTTAAAGCTTCGACAGCTTGCGACTGATCAACTGACACAGGGAGTATTAAAGGATCAAAAAACAATTTCGAATTATCAATTCCTTTTTCCAAACATTTTTCATATATTTCAAAAGCGATTTCCAATCTTCCGTCGGAAGTTTTTGGAATTCCTGTTTCCTTACTTAAGGTCAAAGCTATTAAATTACTGTTGTATTCCAGTGCCAGGTCTGTCATTTTAGATAAACGTGGTTCGTCTTTTGAAGTGCTGTTTATAAATGTTTCGCCATTAAATGCTTCCAGTCCTCTTTTCATCTCATCAGCATTGGTCGTATCAAAAGAGATATTTAATTCGGATTTTCTTTTCACTATACTGCTCAGCCAGCTGAAAACACCCTCCATATCCCCTTTAGCAGGTCCGACATTCAAATCCGTAAAATCCATATTTTTTTGTAATTCGACAAGCTCTGAAATAAATTCTTCATTACGTAAAATAAGAGCTTCTCTGACAGATTTTGATATAACATGTATATTTTCGCCGATTAAAATCATATCAAAATTTTATCACAAAAATTATTCTTGATATTACCTAGCATGACAATTGTCAAAAAAATAAAACATGGTTATCATATATATGTCAAATCTGTATACCATGGTCTTAATAAAAATTTACATCGAAAATTTGCGACACAGAGCAAATTTTGATATGTTACGGTTTTCATGCCACTAGAAAAGCTTGTCAACATATGTTATAATTTATACAAGAATTATATATGGTCGCTTAACAACAAAAAGGAGAAGGTCTATGACAGTGTTAGTTTCAAAAACTGGTAAAATTAAACAACCAAAGTCAAAATTTAATGACGAATTTGAAAATTATTTAAAAAATCAATGCTTAAAAACTACTTTTAACGGAATTGAATTGGAAACATTCTCCTGGTACAAAAAAGTTTTAGGTTTGATTTAGGGATTAAAAAAGAGTTAACAGAATGAAGAAACCGACCGTCATCGAAGGCCGGTTTTTTGTCCTTTATATTTGTATTAAAATATTAGTTATGGAAAATATATTACCTGTAATTAATGAATTTAAAAAAATAGAAAATGTGAAAGCAATCGTACTTTCAGGTTCAAGAACGGCAAACAGCTCAGATGAAATATCAGATTATGACATCTATATTTATTCTGATGCCGAAATTAACCTTGATGAAAGAACGAAAATTGCCAAAATGTTTTCAGATAAATACGAAATTGATAACCGTTTTTTCGGTCCCGGTGATGAATGGATTTTAAGAAATTCAGACATCCAAATTGATGTAATGTACCGCTCAACAGAATGGATTGAAAACTGTGTTGAAAACACATGGGTAAAACATTATCCGTCAGTGGGTTATTCAACCTGTTTTATTTTCAATATAAAAAATTCAGAAATTATTTATGATCCCGAAGGCTGGTACAAAAATTTGCATAAAAAAGTCAGCAGTGAATATCCTGACGAACTTTCCAAAAACATTATAAAAAATAATCTTCCGTTGTTAAAAAATAAAATATCAGCATCTTTTTACGAACAAACAGAAAAAGCTATAAAAAGAAAAGATTATGTAAGCTTAAATCACAGAATTTCAGCATTTATTGCAAGTTATTTTGACGTGCTTTTTGCAGTTAACAAAGTTCTTCACCCGGGAGAAAAAAGGCTTGTTCAATATACAAAACTGCACTGCGCTAAAATTCCCGAAAACTTTGAAGAAGATATAAATAACATAACAAGATACCCTCTTGAAAATACATTGGAAATACTTTCAAGACTGAACGAAAATCTTATGAAGATTATTTAGCATCTTTAATTGTTGAACATATCTTCAATAATCCTATCTTCTTTTTCTGGAGAAAGTATTTCAATACCTTTGGGAGCAGGAATTGCCTCATCAGTTTTCCTTAAAACAACACCCATATCTTTAAGTTTAGCTCGAACGATATTTTTCTCATCAGTACTCATATTCATTGCATTTGATGTATATGTGCCGTCTTTTTCAAATACTAAACGCATACTTTTTTCTTTGCCGTCAGCTGTTTTCTCTTTATAGAACCAGGCTTTTTTAGGCGTACAATCTGACCCGGCTTTTGGGATAAATTCACCTTCTTCCAATAAAGTGGTCCTGCCGTCGGCAAATTTTTCTTCGATTTTTAGATATCCTGTATCATCATCAAGAGATTTTACGGTTGTTGATAATAAATCACCGTCTTTGAATTTTTTTATTTCTACACCGATTTTGTGACCGTCTTTCATTATATCAACTGTTTCAGAGCCGTTTTTCAAAGTTCCGTCAGCATTTTTAAATTTAGCAGGGACATCAGGAGTATCTTTTGCAGGAGGAATTACATCTTCTGTCTTATTTTTTATTTTAGATGATGCATCGTCTAAAACTTCACCGGCTTTTTTCTCTCCGGCTTGTGAAATATCATCGGCAGATTTTTTAGCCCCGCCGAGCAATTTTTGAACACCTTCACCTAAATGTCCTCTGTGTCCTGCAATTCCAAGCCCGACTACAGCAGCCAGAGCAGTTGCACCAATCATGTATTTAGCTGCATTTGATTTTTCTTTATCAACAGGCTCTGGAACTTTTTCAGGCTCTGCTTTTTTAACCTCAGGCTGAACTTGAACATTTTCTGTACCACTAAATGCAATTTTATCAATAGACATGGATACTCCTTGTATTTTTCCCTATGTTTATATAAAAACATAAACAGAATTAAAATTGCTATTCGTTCAAACAGAATTTAAATATTATGATATTGCTCTTATCATTTCCTGAGCTTCTTCGCATTCGGGGAAAGCTTCAACAACTTTATCTAAAGCAGCAAGAGCCGCATCTTTATCATTCAGCTTTTCATAACACTTTGCACTGTTTAAAAGAAGATTTACATTCATCGGATTATCTTTCAGCATACTTTTGAAAATCTCGTTTGCCTGATTAAAGTTTCCGAGTTCATAGTAGCAAAGCCCTAAAAGGTTTTCGGCATCATGAGTTTTCTCAAGCTCGTATGATTTTACAAGATACATTTTTGCATCTTCAAACTCATTTTTTAAGAACTTGATTTTTCCCGCAATATAATACATAAAACCGTTATTCGGTTGTTTATTAATAGCCTTTTCAATATGTTCCAAAGCTGTGTCAAAATCTTTCAAATGAATTTTGTTTAAAGCTGAAAAGCCTAGTGCATCGGGTTCATCAGGACAAATTTCAAGAGCTTTTTGATAATATTCATCTGCCTCTTTAAATTTTGTTGTAGAGTGCAGGTAATTTGCATATTCAAAAAGTATTGAATAATCATTCGGTGCAGCTTTAAGAGCCATATTAAATTCATCTTCTGCATAATCGAACAGTCTTTTACTCAAATATAAAATACCTAAATCTTTGTGTGCAGGTGCAAATTCAGGGTTAAGTTCAACAACTTTTTTCAAAATCTTTTCAGCTCTGTCCATATCATTTGTTTTCACGCAAATATGAGCAAATTCATAATAAATTTCAAAGGAAACATTCCCCTGAATAAGAATTTTTTCATAAAGTTCTTTGGCATTAAACAGTTTACCGACCTTCACATAAATATTTGCAAGTTTTCTTGACATAGATACAGATTTGGGGTTAAGAAGAACAAGCTGTGCAAGAATTGCTATAGCATTTGCAAATTCACCCGCAGCCTCATAACAGCAAGCCAAATTGTATTGAAAATTAGGTTTTTCAGGATGATGAGATGCAAGAGTTTTATAATGTTTAATAGCCTCTTCAAGCTGGTTTGACTTAACCTCCGATAATGCAAGTGCCACAAGATAATTGTCAGAAGGTTCAATAACATAAGCTTTTCTAAAAAATTCACACGCTTCTTTATGTTTACTTTGCAGCTGCAAAATAGAAGCTATATTAAAATATGTTATTGAATTATCAGGATCAAGCTCACTTGCTTTTAAAAAGTTTTCGTAAGCTTTTTCAAGATTACCTATAGTAACATAACAGGTGCCCAAATTATTATATAACTGTGAATGTGAAGGATTAAGCTCAAGTGCTTTTTCCAAAAATTCCAACGCTTCGTCAAATTTTTTCAAAGACATACAAGCTGTTCCTGCAATATAATATACAGTGTAATCGTCCTGAACATAATCGAGTGCTTGTTTACATAATTCTACGGCTTTTTCCGGCTCCTTGCTTTTTACATAAACAACAGCAAGGTTTTTATAAGCATCTATATAACTGCTTCTCATCCTTAAAACTTCGGTATAAGCAGAAATTGCATGAAGGAAATCGTCCTGATTATCATAACAGTTTGCAAGATAAAACCAGCTTGATGCATCATCTTTATATTTTACAACCGTTTCAAAAACGCTTTGTCCTTCTTTAAATTCATTCAAATTAATGTGGCACAAGCCCAACAATTTTAGAGCTTCCACATCTTTTTCATCACCTTTAATTAATCCGTTTAATTCTTTTTTAGCTTCCTCAAATTTTTTCTCAGCTATAAGTCCGTTTATTTTATCTAAGTTTTCCATAATTAAATTATATCTCAAAAAAAGTTACTTTACAGATTTTTACATCACGTGGTATAATATTATATCAACGCCTTTAAAATTCATCAAATTTTTATCCTTGAGAAAGGATAAATTAATATGGGAAAATCATCTAAATACCCATCATATTCATCAGGATCAATCTCTATAAACGGTAATAATGTTGCGACCACAAGCAAAAAAGGAAATACAATAAACTCTAATTATAATATGTCTGAAGCAGAGAAAAAAATCTATGATTACGCACAAAACTCTCTTGCATCATCTTTACCGTATGTTAATGTTTTTGATGAAAATACGCAAAAAAATATTCAATCCCAGCTTAATGCTTATACCGCAAACGGTCAAAAAATATTAAACAACATATACACACCAATGCTTAAAGAATTAAAAACAGATATAGCATCAAGATTCGGTAATTTTGACAACTCTGTATTTATGGATAATTTAAACTCTATTGAAAGCAATCGTGCAGATGCGTTAAGCAACCTCGCACAAGATATCACAGCAAAACGTGATGAACTTGTGAATAATGAATTATCACAAAGATATACATATTTAAGTTTCTTACAGGATTTGCAAAACCAAACAAATTCAAATATTTTGAATTTCATAACAGGTTCGCAAAACAACAGCTCATCAGGAAACAGCTACAATGCAAACGCTTATGCCGCAAACAACTCTTCAAGCAGCGGGCTTGGAAGCTATGCAAACCTTGCCTCAGGAATTTTAAGCACAATGGGACCTTACGGAATGGCGGCATCTGCTGCATTGCAAATCGGGAAACAATACATGTAATTAATATAATAATTCGGGCTTGTAAAAAAGCCCGGATTATTAAATATATGATTTTTATTATATAATAATTTTATGAACATCTTACAAGAATTTGATACAATAGCAGCAATAGCAACTCCTATAGGCACAGGCGGTGTAGGGGTTATCAGAATTTCAGGCGAAAAAAGTTTTGAGATTATTGATAAAATCTATTCCAAACACAACCTTGAAGAAGGAAAAATTTCTCACGGCTGGATTGTTGACGGCGAAAAAAAGATAGATGAAGTACTTCTTCTTCCTTTTAGAAATCCTAAAAGCTATACAGGAGAAGATGTTATTGAAATTCACTGCCACGGCGGGATTAACGTTGTAAGAAACATATTGGATGTTGTTCTAAAAAACGGCGCAAGAATAGCTGAACGTGGAGAATTCACAAAACGTGCTTTTATGAATAGAAAAATGGATTTGTCGCAAGCCGAAGCCGTAGCAGATTTAATCCACGCAAAAACAAAAGATTTTGCCAAACAATCAGCTAAAAACCTTTCAGGCGCACTAAGCCAAAAAATTAAAGAAATCAGAACAGATATATTTAACGTTCTTTCCAAAATAGTTGCGGGTATAGATTTCCCTGAAGATGTTGCCGAACCTGAATATGATTATATAATACAGGAATTTGAAAAAGCACTTGATAAAATTGACAAAATCTTGTCCTGCGCAAAATCCTCAAATATTATGCGCCAGGGAATAAAAATTGCTATTGTCGGCAAACCAAATGTCGGAAAATCTTCACTATTCAATACACTTTTAAACGTAGAACGTGCAATTGTTACCGATATTGCAGGAACAACACGTGATGTAATTAAAGAAACGCTTGACTGGGATGTTGCAATTACATTGATTGATACAGCGGGTATTCGTGATAATGATGAAGTCGGAAAAGTTGAAGAAATCGGGATTGAATACTCAAAACAATCCGCTGATGAAGCAGATTTGATATTATTCCTCTACGATTCTTCAAAAGGAATGAATGAAGACGACAAAACAATTCTGGATTTGATTAAAGATAAAAACCATATAATCATTGCAAATAAAGCAGATTTAACCGAAACTCGAAATTGCGATACATTTTATCTTTCAACCGTTACAAAAGAAGGGCTCGATGAATTAAAAGATAAAATTAAACAGACAGCATATAATTTTTCTCTTGAAGACACGGAATTTGTAACCAACAACCGCCAGCAGGACTGTCTTGAAAAATGCCGTACAAGCCTTGTTCAGGCACTTGAAGCAGCAAAAATCAACGAACTTCAAGACCTGATTTCAATTGACCTTAAATCTGCATTATTATTTTTAGATGAGATAACAGGCGAAGTTATAACCGATGATATCTTAAACAATATCTTCGACCATTTTTGTATCGGAAAGTAAATCAAATCAATATGTAAAATACCTGTCAAAGTCTACATCGTCAAAACTGCAAAGAAGTTTATAGACATCATCGTCTTCATCCATTCTTTGAAAACTGTAATCATCAAATTTCCAGTATTTCGGTTTAATCCCTTTTACACGCACAATCCCTGCATCTTTTAAAATTACAAGCTTTTTCTTAACCGTGTCCACAGGGAGTTCAACCATTTTGGCAAGCTCTACGGCAGTAACCCAATTTTCGGCAGAGCCTTTTTCAGGTGTCATAAACATTAATTCAAGTCCCACTTTTTTTAATTCTTTGTCTTCAGTTTCTAGCTCGTAATCATACATACTACTATATTAAAACCAAACATAGTTTTTTTTATCATATCTTTAGAGTAAATAAAAATACTACTTGTGTAACATTTTATTAATATTTTAGGGAATTTAATTTACAAACCGGTGAATTAGTATATTATAGTTAAATAGTGTAAAAGGGGTATTGTGTTATGAGAGTTAATTTAAATCTGCAAAATGATAATACTTACAATCAAAATTTTAAAATGAGGTTTGTAGAAAACCAAAGTATAGGCAAATATATTGACAGCTTTCATTTCGCACAACAGAAAAATAATATTCGCAAAGCTGTTGATTTAATTAAAACATACGTGGAAAGAAATCCTGATTACGGGACACTATCTGTTGCAACTCTTCATCCTTCAAAAGCAAATTACGTAAAAAACGGAACCTATGATGAATTTTTCACATCAGGAAGAAATAAATTCAAAAAAACATCAGACAAATACGGACGTGAAAATATTTACATGCAGCTTGATAATACAGATAAAATTCAGGGATTTTATATGAACCCTGACGAAAATCCCAATAATCTCGCTAAATGGTTTATGGAAACATTTAATTATTATAAAAGTTCACTTACGAAAAAATTTTAACGGCTCTTGGCAAAATGCCCAGACAATATGAAATAACCACACCGTAATTCGTAATGGGAACACCGGCTTTGTCAGCAATTAAAATTCTTGACAGAACCTCACGTCTGTTAGTCATACAAGCACCGCAGTGAATAATTAATTTGTAATCATTTATATCAGGAAAATCGTGACCTGCATAATTGTGGATTACCAAATTTTTTCCTGTTTTCTTGCGCAGAAGATTAGGGATTTTTACCCTTCCTATATCATCTTCTATTGCGTGGTGTGTACAGCTTTCAAGGATTAATACCATATCGCCGTCTTTAAGATTTTCAATTGCATTTGCACCTTTTACAAATTCATCCAAATCACCTTTCAATCGTGCAAACAGGATTGAAAAGGACGTTAAAGGCACGTTATCAGGAACAATCTCACTTACTTCCCTGAACGCCTGCGAATCCGTAACAACTAACGAAGGCGGTATTTTCAGATTTTCAAGCGCCTGCTTAAGTTCGGAAACTTTTACAACATAAGTCAAACAATCACTGTCAAGCAAATCTCTCAACGTTTGGACCTGTGGCAGAATTATTCTTCCCTTCGGAGCTTCTTTGTCAATAGGAATTACAAGAATAACAGTGCTTTTTGCGGGAACTAAATCTCCTGCAATCTTAGGCGAATTAACAAAATCTTCGGGCAAAAGTTTTACAAGTGCCTCCTTAAATCTAAACACTATATTTTCATCATCCCTGACCGATGTGTAAAGAGCATCTCTATCAAGTGCAGGCTTTTCAATATCGCATTTATTAACCACAATAAGGTAAGGAATTTTCAACTCATCAAATTTTTCGATAAGCTCATTTTCATAATCTCCAACACCGGTGAAATCACAAACAATAACCGCAACATCAATACGATTAATAACTTTCATAGTCTTTTCAATACGCTTTTGTGCAAGTTCCGTGCTGTCATCAAGCCCTGCGGTATCAAGAAAAGTTACAGGACCTACAGGCAAAAGTTCCATGGATTTTTCTACAACATCGGTGGTTGTTCCCGCAACATCAGAAACTATAGAGATTTCCTGATTTGTAATCCTGTTTAAAAGAGAGGATTTCCCGACATTGGTTCTGCCGAAAACCCCGATATGCAAACGCATTGATTTTAGTGTTTTCATAAAGCTCCTATATATTAAGAAAGGCCGTCGAATGACAGCCTTTTAAAAATTTTCATCAGCTTAAAACTAGCCTCTGATTCCCAATTTCTTAATCAATTCTCTGTATTCGTCAAGATTTTGAGATTTCAGATAAGAAAGTAATCTCTTTCTTTTACCTACCATCATTAAAAGACCTCTTTTAGTAGCAAAGTCTTTTTTATTTGATTTAAGGTGTTCGGTAAGTTCAGAAATTTTCTTGCTCATCATAGCAACTTGAACAGCTGTAGAGCCTGTATCTTTTTCGTTTTTACCGTAAGCTTTTACGATTTCTTCTTTGTTTTTTAAGTTCATTGTAATTTCCTTTTCTTGTTGAGTGATTATTGGCGTAAGCACTCTACAAGCTGCATGATAATATAGTAAAGGAAAAAATGCAAGCATGAAATCTCAAATATGTTACGGATTTTTAAACTATCCTGTGGGTTTGATAGTTAGCTGTCTGCAGTGCCGCAATGAATTTAGTATAAGCTTCTGATACAGAATTTGATGTTTTGTTATAAAGCCCTTGGTCATATAGTGAATTCTTTTCCGTCATAGAGCTGAGTAAGTCATTTTTATTAGAAACCTGATATTTTGACATTAAACTGTTACTAATCGAGTTTTGCTGTTTCAACAAAGCTTCATATTGAGCTTCGAGTTCTTTATAATTTGCAATCAAAGCTTCTGATTGGGCGTTATGTTTGTCATAAGCCTCCATACGCATATTAAAAAATGCTTCTGCAGGGTTATATGTATATTTATTAGGATTGGTCTGCGCAAAAGTATGAATTGACTGTGTCTTTAACTGTGCAGCCAGATAATTTTCATAAGAACCGTAGATAGTTTTGAGTTCTTTATTTACCTCAAATTGTTCTCTGGAAATTTGATTAACCTTAGTCATAATAATCCTCAATCTCTTATACTATATATATAAAGTATTTATTCTCGAAATAATTGCCTTTTTTGTAAAGTTTTATGATAAAATAAAAATATGATTGAAAGATATGCTCGTGAAGAAATGAAAAAAATTTGGGATTTAAATTCCAAATTCCAATACTACCTTGATGTTGAAATTGCGGTTGCTGAAGCTTATGCAGAACTCGGCGAATTCCCCGAGAATGATATTGAAGAATTAAAGAAAAAAGCAAAATTTGACCTTAAAAGGATTGATGAGATTGAAGCGGAAGTCCGCCATGATGTAATAGCATTTTTAACCTGTGTTAATGAAAGTCTGGGCGATCTGGCAAAATACATGCATGTGGGAATGACAAGTTCTGATGTGATAGACACTGCTTTTGCCCTTCAAATTCAGGACAGCGGAAAAATCATCATTAAAGATTTGGATGAAACAATTCAATCGCTTAAAGATTTGGCAAATAAACATAAGAATACGGTTTGTATCGGGCGTTCTCACGGAATTCATGCGGAAGTTATGACATTCGGGGTTAAAATTTGCAGCTGGATTGATATTCTTGAACGTCAGAGAGCAAATTTTATTCATGCACTCGATGAAATTAAAGTAGGACAAATATCAGGTCCTGTCGGAACTTACAGCAACATTTCGCCTGACGTTGAAAGAATTACCTGCAAAAATTTGGGGCTCAGACCTGCAAGAATTTCCACCCAGATTATCGCAAGAGATTATCACGCTTACTTAATGCAGTCATTAGCATTGATTGCAAGTGTAATTGAACAATTTGCAACAGAAATCAGACATTTGCAGAGAACAGAAGTTTTAGAGGTTGAAGAAGGTTTCGCTAAAAACCAGAAAGGTTCTTCTGCAATGCCCCACAAGAAAAATCCTGTTTTATCGGAAAATCTGTGCGGACTTGCTCGTGTTGTAAGAGCAAATTCGCTTGTTGCTCTGGAAAATATTGTTCTGTGGCATGAAAGAGATATTTCTCACAGTTCTGCGGAACGTATAATTTTTCCTGACAGTTTTACTCTCATAGATTTTATGCTCAATCGTTTTAATAACGTGGTTCAAAATCTTGTTGTTCATGAAAAAAATATGCTTAAAAACACCGATAAATTCGGCGGCATAGTTTTTTCGCAAAAAGTTCTTTTAAAACTTATAGAAAAAGGTTTAACAAGAGAAGATGCATACCGTCTTGTCCAGCGAAATGCCATAAATGCTTTTGAAAATAACGGCGATTTCAGGGTTAATCTGTTAAATGACGAAGATGTCACAAAATTATTAACCCCTGTTGAAATCGACGAAATCTTTAACAAAGAAGAATTTTTGAAAAATATTAACGAAATTTATTCAAGAATATTGAATTAACCTTTGCAGCTTGTAGCTTTATCCCACCCGAGCTTATCCGGACAGCGCAGGTAATCAGTGTTTTCATTATATATTACCCACGCAGCATAACTTTCGTTTTTCCCGAATAAAACAATATCGCCTTGATAACCGAATGGCATTACTCTGTTTTTTTCCAAACGAAAAGAAAACATATCTTTACCATCCTGATTAGGTCCCTTAAATCCGTTTATATCAACAAAAACTTTTCCGTAAGTTTTCCCGCTTTCAATAGCAATTAGCATTCCGTCAGACAAAATCATCTTGTATGCCCTGCTTGAATCATCAATTCTGTACCAGCTTGTACCATTTAAATATTTGTAAACAACACCGTTAGGAAAACACCCTTTTTCAAAACCGCAATTTTTGTTGAGTTTCAAATATGGTATCATTTTTTGTGCAATAGCCTCAGCCCCTTCCGAAGAAAATGTTTCTCCCAATCCCCATTCTGTAATATCTATATTTTCGGCAGAAGAAGACATATAAGCTTGTGATAATACGGAATAAGCTTTTTTTAAACGGGTAACAGTAACCTTTTCCTGATGATTTTGGATAAGCACCGGCATAGTCATAGCAGCAACAACACCAATAATACCTAACGTGACCAAAACTTCCGCCAAGGTAAACGCACAACGACGAATACCAAACGTATCCCCCTTCTTTTCGATACTCAATCGAAAAGCGGGGTCCCTGTGCGTAGCACCTCCGGCAAGCGTAAAACCCTTACTACGGGAGCTTAAACGGTTGCCCCCCCCCCGTGACTAAATTTTTCCATATTTTTGCTCCTTTCAATATAATACCTTTTTAATTATAACTATATTTCTAAAAATTTTCAATATTTGAAAGGATTTTTTACTTGCTTTATGGTATAATCTAAAGTAAAATATTAATATCAAAAGAGTAGTCTGAATGAGGTAGTTTATGCCAAAGTTAAATATAACAGTATGTATGGGTAGTTCTTGTTTTGCACGAGGAAATCAACAGAACCTGGAATTTCTGGAAGCTTATATACAGGCTCACGATATTGATGCCGATATTGAATTATCAGGCGCAAGATGCGAAAACAAATGTGCGTTCGGTCCTAACATTATTATTAACGGTGTAGAATACCACAGCGTTGACGAAAATAAAATTAAAGATATTTTAGAAAAACTGCTGAATGAATAAAAATAAAAATTTCTGCTAACCTGAAGGAGTTTAAATGAATAACAATTATCCTGTATACACTTTAACAAATGAATGCCATGACTGTTACAAATGTATCAGAGAATGTCCTGTTAAAGCTATTAAAATAGAAAACGGACACGCTTCTGTTATCCCTGAAAAATGTATAGCTTGCGGTAATTGTGTAAAAGCTTGCCCTTCAAATGCAAAAAGGGTTAGAAGCGATATTGACAAGGCAAAAAATTTAATCCTTGCACAAAAAGATGTTTACGTTTCTCTTGCACCTTCCTGGAGAGCATCTTTTGAAAATTCCGCACAAAAAATGATTGCCCTTTTAAAACAACTCGGGTTTAAAGATGTATCAGAAACAGCACTCGGAGCACAGGAAGTATCTATTAAAACAGCACAAATGCTTAACAGTTCTGAAAAAGGTCTGTTCATTTCAAGTGCATGTCCTGTAATAGTAGATTACATAAGACTTTACAAACCCGAATACACAAAATATATTACACCGTTGGGTTCTCCTCTCATGACACACGCTAAAATGCTCAAAGAAACCTATGGTGAAGATATTTCTATAGTATTCATAGGTCCTTGTATCGGTAAGAAAAACGAAGTTACATATTCAGGATTATTTGATGTTGCTCTTACTTTTGAAGAATTGAGAATGTGGTTTAACGATGCAATCGTTGATATTTCAAAAGTTGCAAAAGACAGCAGCTACCAGTTTGTGCCCGAATCAGCTTATGAAGGAACATTATACCCGATTGACGGCGGTATGAACGAAACAATAAAAAAATCAGGAGTAAATGATAATGTACAGCTGCTTGAAGTATGCGGATTACATTCACTTGAAAGAGCTTTAAAAAATTTGGATGTTGAAAAATTTGACAAAACAATATTTATAGAAGCTCTTGCATGTGACGGCGGATGTGTCGGAGGTCCTTGTATTTCATCTGAAAAAGCAGGTATTACAATGGTATCTGATATTTTAACAAAAGAGAAAAAACGTGACAAAATACCTGAACAGCCAAAAGTCGTTGTAGATTACAAAATCGAACCTAGAAAAGTTGTTAATTCTGATTACCCTATTGAAGCAATAATAAGCACTTTGAAAAAAATCGGCAAACACACTGTAGATGATGAGCTAAACTGCGGAGGCTGCGGTTATGCAACCTGCCGTGACCTTGCAAAAGCTTTGCTTGACGGTGATGCTGAAACATCTATGTGCGTTTCATATATGAGAAAAATTGCAATGCGTAAAGCAGCTGCAATGATCAGATGCATGCCTGCGGCTGTTGTTATGGTTGATAATAATATGAATATACTTGAAGCCAATGACAGCTTCATGAAAATGTTCACCGGTGATATGTATGATGTATTCAAAACAAGACCTGACGGGCTTACAGGTGCAGCAATAGACAGAATTGTAGACTTTTCAGACATATTCAAAACAATATTAAAAACCGGAAAAGATTTACATAAGGAACGTTATCATACCAAAAACCGTCTATATGATATATCGGCATTTACGATTGAAGAAAACGAGATTGTAGGTGCGGTTATCACTGACGTAACTTCAACAGAAACAAACAGAGAAAAAATATCTCAAAAAGCTCATGAAGTTATTTCAAAAAATATCTCAATTGTTCAGGAAATCGCCTGTCTTTTGGGAGAACACATGGTTGAAACAGAAACACTGTTGAGTTCAATCGCAGAAGATTACGACGAGAAGGAAGCGTAGCCGCTTCACCCGTCATACAGACAGTGCATAAAACTTTAAAAGTCTAAACTAAAGAAGAAGCTCAACCGCTTCAACCGCCACCCGGGTTTTACATAAATCCGCAATTGAGGAAACTATGTTCATAGATATTGATTGCAGTCAAATGAAAAAATATAATCAGAATGCTTTCGGAGATTACTTTATCTCAAAGAGATATCCTGATGAAGCAAAATTGATTGCGGTTTTATCAGACGGACTTGGAAGCGGAATTAAAGCCAATATTCTCTCCTGTATGACTGCCACAATGCTTTTGAAATTCATAGAAGGCGACCAGATACCAATCAGCAAAGCCGCTGAAATCATTATGAACTCACTGCCCGTATGTCAGGTAAGAAGAATAAGTTATTCAACATTTTCTGCAATTGAAGTTGATGATGACGGTAATGCAAAAATAGTTGAAGAAGGAAATCCGACTTTTATCTGGATTAGAAATAACGAGGTAATGAAACCCGAATACAAATCTATTCAGTCCAAAACATTTAAAAACAGATGTTTAAAAGTATATAAAATAAAATTAAATCTCGGCGACAGACTTGTATTCTGTTCTGACGGCGTTACTCAGTCCGGTCTTGGCGGAGGACGGTTAAAACTCGGTTTAAGACGTGACGGCTTAATTGTTCTTTTGAAAGACAAAATTAACGAACATCCCAATATCTCAAGTACAGAGCTTTCACAATATATCGTAAATCAGGCAAGAAATATTGAAACCGACAGGCTTCCTAAAGATGATATTTCAGCATGCGTGCTGTACTTTAGAGAACCACGTCAAGCTCTGGTTTTCACCGGTCCTCCATATCATCAAAACAAAGACAGCGAATATGCAAAAATGTTTGCAAACTTTAAAGGTAAAAAAGCAATCTGCGGTGGAACAACCGCAAATCTGATATCCCGTGAATTAAACAGACCTATTACAATGGATACGACAATCAGTATCGGAAAACTGCCCTCCTGCTCATATATGGACGGCGTTGATTTAGTTACGGAAGGTATTCTGACATTAACTAAAACTCTGGAATATCTCGATGCAGGAACTATCGATATTGACAATGCAGCAGGAAAGCTGGTAAAATTTTTATTGGATAGCGATTGTATAAACTTTATGGTAGGCGCTAAGTTAAATCAGGCACATTACGATCCTGCTCTACCTGTAGAAATCGAAATCAGAAAAAATATAATCAAAAAAATGGCAAATGTGCTTCAAGATAAGTATTTCAAAAAAGTCAATATTCAGTATATGTAGAGAAAGGGTAAAAAAATGAGTGAAAAAATTAGTGTTAAAGTATGTTTAGGAACAACATGTTTTGTAATGGGTTCATCAAATTTACAGGAATTAATCGAAACAGTACCTGCAAAATATGGCGATAAAGTTGAAGTATCAGGTGTTCCTTGCCTTGGATTGTGTTCTATTGACTGGGAATTTTCTAAAGCACCTTACGTAAAAGTTGACGATGATGTTATCAAAGAGGCAACAGTAGAAAAAGTTTTAAAAGCTATTGATGAAAAATTAAAAGCTTAATAAAAAAAATTTATGTACACCAATAATTAGAAATGGAAAAAGAAAAGATGAGTATGAATACCCCTAAACAAACATCACATCTTAAAAGAGAAATATTAGTAAGACTGATAAAATCTTATTTGAGTGATAATTTTGAAGAAAAAACAAGGCTCATTCCTTATGATATGCGTCCAAAAGGACACGAAGTGCCTTACAGATGCTGTATCCACAGTGAAAGAGCAATCCTTCGTGACAGAGCTATTGCAGGATTAGGTTTCTCTATCGAAGAAACAGAAGACAGCACATTGTTATCAGAACTGGCTTCCAAAGCTGAGAAAAGAGAAATTCCCGAAGAAAATTCTCTGACAGTTTTAACTACAGCTTGCAAAGGCTGTGTTCCTTCAAGAATTTATGTAACTGACCTTTGTCAGGGCTGCGTTGCAAGACCTTGCGTAAATACTTGTAAGTTCGGCGCAATATCTGTTATAAACGGTAAATCAGTTATTGATCCTACAAAATGCAAAAACTGCGGAATGTGCGTTCAGGTTTGTCCTTATCAGGCAATCCAAAAAATTATCGTCCCTTGTGAAAATGCCTGCCCTGTAGGCGCAATTGCAAAGGATGAAAACGGACATGCAAAAATCGACTTTGATAAATGTATTTCTTGCGGCAAATGTGCATCAGCTTGCCCGTTTGGTGCGGTACACGAAAAAAGTCAGATTATTGATGTTTTAAAACATATTAAAAATAATAAAAAAGTAATTGCAATGGTAGCCCCTGCAATGTTCGGTCAGCTGCCGTGCACACCGAAACAGCTTAAAGAAGCTATTATGAAACTCGGTTTTGCTGATGTTTATGAGGTAGCTCAAGGTGCAGATGTTACTACAAAAAATGAGGCACATGAATTTGTCGAAAGACTTGAAAACGGTGCAGAATTTATGACAACATCCTGCTGTGCAGGATACAATGAACTTGTAGACAAACATATCCCTGATATGAAGCCTTTCCGTTCAGATACAAAAACACCAATGTATTACACGGCAGAAATCGTAAAAAAAGAAAATCCTGATGCTGTGGTAGTATTCTTCAGCCCTTGTGTAGCTAAAAAGCGTGAAGCATTAAACAATCCGAATGTTGATTACGTTCTTAACTACGAAGAAATCGGTGCATGGATGATAGCACTGAATATTCAGGTTGCAGAATGCGGTGAAAGCGAGTTCAAAAATGAATCTTCCGCAGAAGGCAGAAACTTCTGTGTAACAGGCGGAGTTGCAAAAGCAGTTCAAACATTGTTACCTGAAGAAATTCCTGCTCACCCTGTAGTAATTGACGGTTTGACCAAACAATCAGTCAGAGATTTGAAGAAATACGCTAAAAACGGTGTATGTGAACTCGGAAACTTAATTGAAATTATGGCTTGCACAGGCGGCTGTCTGGGCGGTAACTCAACTGTTAACGCATTCAAACCTGCACTGAAACAAGTAACAAATTACGTGAACGAAAGCAGTTCCATAAAAGAACAGGTTGAAGAAACAGTTAAACATTAAAACAAAGCGGGAATTAAATTCCCGCTTTGTTTATTATATAATAAATTTATGGAAAATAAGAAGAGAAAAATAAGCATTATAGGCTCAACAGGTTCTATCGGAACTCAAGCTCTGGAAGTTATCGAAAAATTACAGGATAAGTTTGAAATCATTGCACTTGCCGGCGGTCATAATAAAGAACTTTTACAAAAACAGGCTGAAAAATTCAAACCTAAATATACTTGTCTGGGTGAAGACGGGTTAGAAAAAATTTGTTCCGACAAAGAAAATGATATTATACTAATGGCTTGTTCCGGAAGAATAGGATTAAAGCCTACATTAACAGCAATCAGAAACGGTATTGATATAGCACTCGCAAACAAAGAAACTCTTGTTATGGCAGGAGATATAGTAATGAAAGAGGCTAAAAAATACGGGGTAAATATAATACCGGTTGACAGCGAACACTGTGCAATTCATCAGTGCATCAAAAATATTAATCAGGTTGATAAACTTATAATTACGGCATCAGGCGGTCCGTTTCTGCACAAAACATTAGAAGATATGAAAAATGCAACTGTTGAACAGGCTCTTGCACATCCCCGCTGGAATATGGGAAGAAAAATCACAGTTGACAGTGCAACTTTAATGAACAAAGGGCTGGAAATTATTGAAGCACACCACTTGTTCAACTTTGATTACGATGACATAGACGTTGTTATTCACCCGCAAAGCATTGTGCATTCGGCAATCGAATATGCTGACGGAAGCGTAATTGCACAGCTTGGTCTGCCAAGTATGCATATCCCTATCCAGTATGCAATTACTTATCCCGAACGCTTTGAGGGAATTAAGTCCAAAAGTTTTAAATTCCGTGATATTGCAAGATTGGATTTTGAAAAGCCTGATTTCGATAAATTTCCTGCAGTCAAACTCGCTTACAAGGCAGGAAAAACAGGAGGAACAGCAACGGTTTGCTTAAATGCAGCCAACGAAGAAGCTGTTTTTGCATTTCTTGACGGTAAGATAAAACTTTATGATATATATGAGATTACAAGAAAAATTTATGATGAACACGATATTATCCTTAACCCGACAATTGATGAAATATTTGAGGTTGATAACAGGGTTCGTGAAATAACAAAAGAGTACATTAAAAATAATTTTTAGATTAAAAAAGCTAACTTTTTAAGTTAGCTTTTTATTTATCTTTTAAACTCTTGATTTTCTTTTTGATTTCTTTGCTCTGTCAAAGAATTTATCTCTCCTGCTGTTTTTCCTTCTTGCACCGTGTGCTGCGAATGAATTTTTTCTGCGGCTTCTTTTTTCTTTTTCTTCATAAACTTCTTCTTCAAAAACAACATTTCTGTTAATTTTTTCCATTTGTTCATCTAAAGAAAGTTTGTATAAAGCTGCTGCAATATCAAGCATTGAATTATTTTCATCAACAAGCGAGCTGATAACTTTTTTGTGCCTTGATAAATCTTCACTCTTAATAACTTCTTTTAAGTTATTGAGATAGTTTTCAACTTTTGAAGAATCAACTTCCTCTGCCGTAGGGCATTCTTTTTTGGTAATTTTCAAACCGTTGGCTTTTTCAATTCTTTTTAAAGATGAAAATTGTTTTTTTGAAATGAATGTAAAAGCAGCCCCTGATTTACCGGCTCTGCCTGTTCTTCCTATTCTGTGGATATAGTCTTCATCGTCTCGAGGAAGGTCATAGTTGAAAACGCCTTCAACGTTTTTGACATCAATGCCTCTGCCTGCAACATCAGTTGCAACAAGAATTTTTACGCTTCCGTTTCTAAACCCTCTCATAACTTTTTCTCTTTGAGCCTGGTTCATATCACCATGAAGTGCATCTGCAAAATATCCTCTTGTTTTTAGGATTTCAACAAGCTTATCTACATTGCTTTTTGTATTACAGAAAATCAGTGCAAGCTGTAAACTGTTAGCTTCCAAAAGACGTGTAATAAGTTCGGGCTTGTCTTTTTCCGTAACTTCATAATAAAACTGTTCAATATCCGGCGCATTTAAAAGGTTATCCGTAACATCAATAATCAAAGGTGATTTTTGAAATTTCTTGGTTAAAGCAATAATATCTTTTGCCATTGTAGCAGAGAACAAAATTGTTTGGCGTGCATCAGATGTTTCCGAAAGAATAGTATAAATATCTTCTCTAAAGCCCATATCAAGCATTTCATCAGCTTCATCCAATACAGCTGCGGAAATATTTTTCAGGCTGATTGAATTTCTTCTCAAGTGGTCCATAAGCCTTCCGGGTGTTGCAACAACAATTTGCGGGCTGCGTTTTAAAGCATCCAACTGTCTTTCAATTCTCTGACCGCCATATATAGATACAATCCTGACACTTTCCATATACTTAGTAAGTTTATCAAATTCTTTATGAACCTGAATTACAAGTTCACGTGTAGGACATAAAATAAGCGCCTGAATATCATTTGAATTCTTGTCAATTTTTTCCAACAGCGGAATACCGTAAGCGCATGTTTTGCCGCTTCCTGTGGGAGCCTGTGCAATAATATCAATTCCCTCAATAATATGCGCATAGCTTTTCGCCTGAATTTCAGACGGTTTTTGAAAATTCATATCGTCAATTGCCGACTGAAGATTTTCGGATAAATGCAAGTCGCTGAATAATAAAACTTCAGCATCATTTGTTAAAGTTAATGTCATAATGTTTCCTTTTTCTCAATACTCTTAATAATATACTTATCCACGTATAGCGTGCTGATAATCCGCCGGTGAATTACCTACAATGTAAAAAGAGTAAAAAAGTTACATCATGGGGTATCTACAAAACTCATCTTAACACAGATATAAAAAAATACTGACTAATTATTATTCTTGTAACATTTCGCAACCGTTAACGTTACAAAATATCCAGAGGATCAACATCAATTGAAAGCTTTATGTCAGACGGCATTGTAATTTTATTCAAGAAACTTGAGATAAACTGATGCCCTTTTCCCTCCAATTTATTTTTGATAATGATTTGAAAACGGTATCTGCTGTTAATTCTTTCAATAACGCAAGGAGTAGGTCCCAAAACCTCAAGTCTTTCTGAAATTCCGTATTTTTCAATCATTGTACATAATCGCAGTGCTATTTCCTGTGCTGATTTTTCCGCCCTGAAATTGTTCATTGAACTTAAAACCAATCTTATTATCTGGCTGAACGGAGGGTAATCGAATTCCTCACGGGCAGCAATCTCTGTATAATAAAACTCTCCGTAGTTTTGAGATTTCGCACTTTCAAGCGCATAAAAATCAGGGTTATATGTCTGGAATAAAACTTTACCCGAAAATTCACCCCTGCCTGCACGTCCTGCAACCTGTGTCAAAAGCTGAAATCCACGTTCGCTAGCTCTGAAATCAGGAAGATTAAAGCTTGCATCTGCGGAAATTACACCGACAAGGGTAACATTTGGATTATCCAGCCCTTTTGCTATCATTTGTGTACCTACGAGAATATCAATTTCTTTCTTTTGAAAACGTTCTAAAAGTCTGATGTGTTCGCCTTTTCTCACCAAAATATCACTGTCAATACGCTCAATACTGTTCTCCGGAAATAAATCTTTTATGTATTGCTCAATCTTCTGGGTTCCCGTACCGCTGTTTTTCAAGGCATCCGAGCCGCATTCGGGACAGAATTCCGGAAAATACTGCGCATGGTTGCAGTAATGGCATTTAAGCATCTGATCTTTTGCATGCCATATCATTGGAATTGCACAATTAGGGCATTCTATCACCTTCCCGCATGCCTGACATTGTGTAAAAGTAGAAAATCCCCGTCTGTTAATCAATAAAATAACCTGCTGTCCTTTAGAAAGAGTTTCTTTAATTTCGGTCTGCATGGGAATTGAGATAACATTTTTATACGCAGCCCGTCCGTGTTCCTGCATATTAATTACAGTTACGGGCGGAACTTTTGCATTATTATATCTGTTTTTCAGCTCAAACAGGCTTTCGGAATTCACCGCCCTGTAATACGAAGATATATCAGGGGTTGCAGAGCCGAGAAGAAGCGGGCAGTTATAAAATTCAGATAATTTTTTTGCCACTACTTTTGCATCATATCTCGGAGCAGGAGTTGTCTGTTTATATGCGCCTTCATGCTCCTCGTCAATAATAATTAACCCTATATTTTGCAGCGGAGCAAACACGGCAGAACGTGCGCCCGCAAGAATTTTAATTTCGTTTTTGTAAAGCTTTTGCCAGACATCGTAACGCTCTCCGTCTGATATACTGCTGTGCCAGATTGCAACGTCTTCTGTTCCGAACTTTTTGGCAAGACGTTTTGTTAATTGTGATGCAAGCGCAATTTCCGGGGCAAGAAAAAGAACATTTTTACCTGCTTTTATAGTGTCATCAATAAGCTTGAAATAAACTTCCGTTTTTCCCGATGCCGTAACCCCGTGAAGCAGAATTTGCCCCTCTTTTATCTTAGATATTCCTTCATAAACCTTTTTCTGTTCGCCAGAAAGTTCAAACAGTGGTTCACGTTCCGTAATCTTTAAAATATCAAGGGGATTTCTGTATAATTCTTCCTGTGTAAGTTTTACGCATCCCTGTTCTTCAAGTTTTTTTATTGTTGCACGTGTTGTTTTGGCATATTTTTCAAAAAGAATTAAAGGCATTTTGCCTGCTTCTTTTAATTTTTCCAAAACTTGCATTTGTCTTTTTGTTGCACCTTCGAAAGATACAAACTCGACAGCGTATTCCATTTTGGAAGCTTTTTCAATGAGTTTTAAGGGGATAGCCGCATTCAATACCGTAACCAAATCACATACATAATAGTTTGCCACCCACTCTAAAAGTTTAAGGTATTCAATAGTAAAAAGCGGGGTTTCATCGAGGATTTTGTTAATCTTTTTAACCTTAAAATCCCCCGGTAAATAGTCCGAAAACCCCACACAAAAAGCATTAATCAGCCCCTGTCTGCCAAACGGGACAAGAATAGCCTGTCCGATTTGGATTTTGTCTTTCATCTCATCAGGAATTAAGTAACTGAATGTTTTAACCCCCAATCCTTTGATATTAACAAGAGCCATACAATATCGCCCCGTATGATTGGCTGATTGGCTGCTTAGCTGCATATATTATTCTTCCATAAACTCTTTACGTGCTTCTTCAATTGCTTCAGATAACAAATCCAATTGATCAGGAGCAAAAGTCACGCCTTTTTTTGTCGGAAGCCATGTTGCCCCGTCATCGGTTGTGTAGAATATTCTCATATTCAAATAACTTCTGCCTTTGTATTCACTAACAGAAATTTGTAATTGTTCTGTATCGCTTCTTTCAATCGTAGCCAAAATTTTAGCATCTGCCATCTTTTTCTCTCCTTATAAATTTTTTACTTTTTTATGTTATCATAAAAATAACAAGGAGAGAAAATTATGATTAAAATAGCAGTATGCGGCGCTTTAGGGAAAATGGGGCAGGAAGTAGTTCAGGCAGTAAATGATTGTGCTGAAACAGAGCTTGTAGCAAAAATTGATATTGCGAGCGCTGAAATGTATCATTCGATAGAAGCAGCTCACAGAGTTGAAGATATAGATGTTCTTGTTGATTTCACCCAGCCGAAATCAATATTTGAAAACGCAAAATACTGCTTAAATAACGGAATAAAAATCGTAATCGGCACAACAGGTTTAACAGATGAAGAAATCGCATATTTAAAAAAACTTTCAGAAGAAAAAAATACAGGATGTTTAATTGCTCCGAATTTTTCCACAGGTGCAGTTTTGATGATGATGTTTGCAAAACAGGCAGCAAAATATTTTGATAATGCGGAAATTATCGAGCTTCACCATAATCAGAAGAAAGATGCACCCTCAGGTACAGCGATAAAAACAGCAGCAATGATGGCAGAAGTTAAAGACGATTTTGCAAAAAACAACTGTCCTGAAACAGAAACCATAGAAGGTGCAAGAGGCGGAAACTCTTACTCAAATATACACATACATTCTGTGAGAATGCCTGGTTACATCGCATCACAGGAAGTAATTTTCGGTTCGTCAGGTCAAATTATGACGATAAGACACGATTCAATGGACAGAAAATGTTATATGCAGGGAGTTCTGCTTGCCGTAAAACATGTTTCCGAAAAAAATGATTTTGTTTACGGATTAGATAATATATTATAATAAAAACGGAGGGTTCACTCCGTTTTTATTTTGTTTATAATCTCACGTGCAATGGATAAAATTGCATTATCCAAAAAAGAAATACATTGTAAATTATCAATTATCGAATTAACAAGCAATTCTTTATCTTCATCACATTCTTCGTTTTCTTTTACATCAATAGAAAATTGTCTTAAAATATCCAGCTCCATCATTGTCGGCATATATCTCTGAAACCAGCTTCTTATTAGACTATCTGCAATATAATTGTAATCTTTATTTTTAGCGTAATTTTTCTTACATGTTCCGACATATTTACTCATAATCCTCTGAAACTCCGTCATAAACTCGTCAAAATTTGTATCTTCCAATGTTTTCTCCTTTCTACGTATTATAAAAATATAAATACTCCGCCAAACACTGTCAACATCAATTATCACATACGATAATCTTGTAAATTTTCATTAAGACACATTTATATATAAGCTTTATAAGATATAATAAAATTTACAAGAGGAGAAAGTTATGAGAAAACCAAACATCGCAATATTAGGCGCTACAGGCGTTGTAGGAAGAGAAATTACAAAAATCGTTGACGAATTAAAAATTGACTTCAACGAAATTAAATTTTTATCAAGTGCTAAATCAGCTGGCACGAAACTCGAATTTCAAGGCAAAACCTACACCGTTGAAGAAGCTAAACCCGAAAGTTTCGACGGCGTAAACATTGTTCTTGCATCAGCAGGCGGCTCGACTTCCCAAAAATTCGCACCCGAAATCGTTAAAAGAAGCGGTGTTTTAATTGATAATTCCAGCGCATTCCGTATGGACGATGATGTCCCTCTCGTAATCGCTTATGTTAACGACGAAGATTTGAGAAAACACAAAGGGATTATCGCAAACCCCAACTGCTCAACTTCTCAATTGATGCTTGTTCTAAAACCGCTTCATGAAAAAGCTAAAATTAAAAGATTAATCGTTTCAACTTATCAGGCTGTTTCAGGTGCAGGTTTGGCGGCAATTAACGAACTTAAAGCCGACACCGAAGCTAATTTGAAAGGCGAAAAATTCGAAAACAAATGCTTCAAAAAACCAATCTCTTTCAACGTAATCCCGCAAATCGACGTGTTCTGCGAAAACGGTTACACTAAAGAGGAAATGAAAGTAGTTAAAGAAACTAAAAAAATTCTTCACCTTCCTCAAGAAACTCCGATTTCTTGCACAGCTGCAAGAGTTCCTGTGTTCAACGGACACTCCGAAGCTGTTGATATCGAGTTTGAAAACGAAATTTCACCTGATGAAGTAAGAGAAATTTTGAACAATTCATTCGGCATAAAAGTTATTGACAACCCTGAAAACTTTGAATATCCGACAACACGTGATGCATCAGGGGTTGACCCCGTATTTGCCGGCAGAATAAGAAAAAACCTTGCATTTAACAACGGAATTTCATTGTGGTGTGTAGCAGATAACCTCAGAATAGGCGCTGCATTAAACACCGTCAGAATTTGTCAAAAAGTAATAGAAATGGAGTTATTCTAAAAAATGCAGATAAAAAGATTAATAATTACCCCGTTGGACAGCAGCCGCACAAAACTTGTAGATGCTTATTACCCTTCTGTTGAAAGAGCTCAATTATTAATGACAAACAGAATAGAAAGCGGTTTAGCCAACATCAAGTACAACAAATCTGAAAAACCTAAAACAAAAATTCCAAAGTTTTTAAAGAACTTTGTGAACCCTAAAACTAAAGCAGATAAATCTTAAAATAAATTCATAATTCAAATAACTCATGGCAATCTTGACTTTTCATTCGTTTTTAAATAATTAGGGAAAACTATGGAGAAAATAATACTATGAAAAAAATTGCCCTAAACAAAAGTCAAGAAGCTAAAAGGGATGTCAAAAAAGAAAAAGACAAAACTTTAAAAAAAGAGGTCAATCCTCCAAGATTATCTGCTGATTATCTTGAACAGACACTCCAAATAGCTTAACAAGACTAAAAAACCGCTTTACAAAGCGGTTTTTTTTTTTTTTTTTTAAAAAAAACTCTTTTTAAAAAAAAAAATT